>Ga0214543_1004422_pt1 | contig 26650 bp, 22 predicted proteins | sample CNSS2metaG_FD_160094 | JGI IMG/M metagenome (GOLD analysis project Ga0214543, IMG submission 160094) | Root nodule microbial communities from cowpea collected in UCLA plant growth center, Los Angeles, California, USA - CNSS2 | ecosystem: Host-associated > Plants > Roots > Nodule | place: USA... | reverse complement strand
TGTAGCTATCATGCATTTAAACTCATGGATTTGAGGCTCAAAGACTAAGCATCAAAAGACATGTTATCCAACCACATTTAGGAGCAAAAGAGTCACAAAACCGAAGCCAAAATTGCCACAACATAACTTGAAAACGTTGTTTTTCGTATTCTCGGCAGCTCTGACCTTTGCTCAGTCATTTGATCATAACTCTCTCCACAGAACTCCAAATACGTTAATTCTTTTTTTGTTTGAAACTAGACTCACAGAGCTTTCTTTTGATATAAAGAACGTTACTTTTGGACCACTGAGCTAGCTGCCGTATTTTTTTTCAAAAACGCACACGTTGCTGCCAGCATTGTTTTTATGTGAACCATTCAAAGATAGCTACACAAGACAAGGTTAGAACATGAAAACACCATATTCAAGGAAAACCAAAGCTCAAGATACCAAATGATGAAGGATTATCTTGTTTCTTTTTAAGATTATTGAATATGGTGTGAGTTGATTAAGAAAACTAAGTGAAATCCCCACTGGACATTAAGATAGCATGCTATCTAGATGTGAAGGTTCCTTTCACAAAGCTCATGAGAAGAAGATGATGGATTGATTCAAACAAAAAGGAAATGGAAAGCACATAAACCATAGAAAACCAAGAACAATTAAAGGAAGAAGAAAACATAAAATGGAAAGGAAAGAAACGGTAAAAATGTGAGAAGCACGCCACTACAAGGCTAGGCTAGAAGCCAAGACAACCTTGAAGATGAGTGGATGTGTGCCACCACTTGCTATGCTTTTACTTCAAAATGTTCAACTCTTTTACATGTCTAGGAGCACCCCTTATATAGAAGAACTTAGGGGTCTCTAAGCAAATAAAAGATACATAAGGATGTCTCTACAAAAACCTAACCCTAGCTTCTAGAAACTAGGTCAAATAAGGTTATAAAAAATGAGAGACAAAAGAGCTAACTATGGTGTGTACAAGGCTAATTTCGTTCTAGCACAAAAGGAGACAAAGAATGTGTCTCATATGTCTCCAAAAAGTGGCCAAAGTGTGCTAAAAACGAAGGAGACCAAAGGTACATAGGTACACTTGCTTCATGCCTTTTACTTTATGCTTTATGCCTTTGTTTTACTCTCTCCTCCATATCATTTATGCTTCCCAATCGCCATGCGCCACCTAGCATTGCTTTCTTACGCCTAATTAACCTACAAAGCAAATAAGCATAGATTAGCATGTTGGCTTAATTCAAGTCAACTATAGTCAACAAGTCAAACCTTGTCAAAGGTCAACAAGTCAACTAATGTTGAATCAACTAAGTCAACTTTGGGAATCAAAAATAACAAACACAAATGAAAGGGATGAAGGATTAGTGAACTTCCTTTCTAAACATGCTTAATCTTCTTAAGCATGTGCCTACATCCTTGGTTGGGGTCAATCCTTCATCAAGGACATACCCCATGACAAGGATGGGCACGACAACCCAGATGCACCCGACGATCCTGACGAGCCCAACGACCAGGACAGGCCCGACGACTTGGACATGCCTGACGACACGGACAGGTCTTACGGGAAGGATTGGGCAGATGACCAGAACGGGCCTGACGACCCGGATGACCATGACGACCCGAACGAGCCTGACGAGCCCGACGACTCGAACGGGCCCGACGACTCGGACGGGCCCAACGACCTAGACGGGCTTGACGACCAAAACGGGCCCGACGACCTAGATGGGCATCATGACCCGGACGGGTCTGACGACACGGATAGGATGGGTCGGATAACAAGAACGTGCCCGACGACCCGGACGGGCCTGACGACCCGAATGAGGCCAATGACCTAGATAAGCCCGACGATACGGACGACCGGGACGGATTCGACGATTGGACGAGACCAATAACCTGGACGGGCTCGACAACCCAAACGAGCTCGATTGTGTTGTAAAGCACGTATGTGTCGTTAAGGACTTCCGTGTCGTCGGGCTTGTCTGGGTCGTCGAGCTCGTCCTGGTCATCGGGCTTGTCTGAGTCGTCAGGCCCGTCTCGGTCGTCGGGCCCGTCCGGATCATCCGACTCATCCTGGTCGTTGGTCTCGTCTGGGTAGTACGGCCCGTCTGGATCGTCGGGCGTGTCCGGATCGTCTGTCCTTTCCTGGTCGTCGTGCCCGTCTGGGTCGTCCAGTCGGTCAAAATCGTTGGTCATGTATAGATCATCGGGCCCATCCAGGTCGTCGGGCACATCCGGGTCGTTGGGCCCGTTTGTGTTGTCAGGCTCGTACTGGTCGTCGGGTTCATCCAGGTTCGTCCGGGTCATCGAGTTAGTCCAGGTCATCGAGCCCGCCAGGGTTGTTGGTCTCGTCTGTGTTGTTACGCCCGTCCAAGCTGTCGGGCTCGTCCGGGTGGTTGGGCCCGTCTAGCTCGTCAGGCCAGTCTGGGTCGTCGGGCCCATACAGGTCGTCGGGCTCATTCGCGTCGTCAGGCCGGTCAAGGTTTTCAAGCCCGTTCGGGATGTCGGGCCCATTCAGGTCGTCTTTCCCGTCCAAGTCATCAGTTTGGGTTGTCAGGCTCGTCCGTGTTGTCGGGTCCTTCCGTGTCGTCGACCCTGTCTGGGTGGTTGGGCTCGTTCAGGTCGTTGGGCTTATGTGGATCATCGGGCCCATTCGAGTCGTCATTCTTATCGAGGTCGTTGGGCAGGTCCGGGTCGTTCGACCTATTCGGGTCGTCGTGTTTGTCCGGTTCGTTGGGCCTGTCTCACAGGTAATAATATATTTTAAAAAATAATATATTCTTCATGTGGAAGATGAAAGCCCATGGGTTGGTCCTGGCCCATGGGTTGGTCCTGGCCCATAGGGCTTTTGTAGGGTTTTTGGCCCTGTGGGCTTCTTTGATGGGGGCTTTTTTTGAATGTCGGCTTTTTTGACTCTAGCCCACATGGGCCAAGGCCAAGCCCTGTGGGCTAGGCCAAATTGACACCTCTATTTGTAAAGACTAAAAAAATTGGCACAATGGAAAAAAAGAACTTGGTTGTGAAAAATATTAGATAAAAGTTTCATTAGGATTGGGTTTTATGATCCAATTCAAAGCAAATACATCAAACAATATTCTTCTAATTCCTACTCTAGCATTCACACCTTATGTAACAAGCCCTAATGTCTTATCAACAAATCTAAACTTTAATAAGAACCGTAATATCTTAGACCTTTCCTCATTAAGAGTTTAGATTAATGATCAAAAGTATGATGTTATGAATGACCAATGATGTACTCTACGTCTAAATGCACAATCAATTAGTTGTATATTCTAGTCTAGGTTCTAATATCGTGTCCAATGATTACATACCCACAAATATGCAATCAATAATTATCATGCAATTAAAGCAATAATAGAACACAAGAGTGATGGAAAAGAATTATATTGATTAATGAAATTCACAAAAAATTAAGAATACATTACACTTAACCCCGTGAATGAGGGAGTTAGCTACTCCTACATATACTAAACACAAGACTAGTGTTGAAATTGTATGCCTCCGACCTTTAGAATGCCCTTCTACCTTTAAGTGTAGAGATATCAAGTTTCTTTCTCTCCGAGTGTGTGTTTGACCTCTGTCAGACCCTCAATTAATAGATTTTTTGAAGTTGGCAGTTCGTTGGGCTAAAACAGCATGATTCGCTCGGCGAACTGGCACACTGGGAGAAAACAACATTATTCATTGGGCAATATGTGCTTCGTTGGACGAATGGCTCAAATCAAATGGGCATGCAGCTTTGTACTTGATTTTGTACTGGAATTTCCTGTTAGATTTATCTTTTTCATCTTCTAAAACTCCATATTTTCTAATTATCTTCAATTCTTCTCTGACTTGAACTTGAGTAACAAACTTTGTGGATAATTGGTGGTGTTGATAATCTCTAATTAGTCAAGATTCCATTTATTCTAATCTTCCCAAATCTTTTAGATTTCCACTTATTTGCAAATTATAACCCAAGCATTTATCTTTTCCACTTTTATCGAATAAAACCTGAAATACCAAATAAAATCCAAAAATAACAACATGATAATGCCAATTATCATAAATATTAGTTGAAAGTGAGGTTAAATTAGTTACAAAATATAATGTGGGCACCTCTCAACAATTAAAACACAATAAATGACAGTAAGATGTGTAACGCTCTGTATGTACTATGACATTATGGTTTCCACAAAGGAAGAAGAATGTTGCTACACAACGACAGCAACTACAAAGACTTGAGACAAGAACAAAAACGAAGAAGACAAAATGTAACCAAACCCCCTCTCTCTTCCTCTCAGATTCTATATAACCACCAATGCATCAGAAAAACTCCCATACGTGAATTGACCCTCTTGACTCTTGAACTTTTGCGTCTAACCACACCCACAACATTACTTGTCTCTTTATATAGGACTTGATTGGACTTGAATTTGGCTTTTCTATTGTTAAAATTTCTCAAATATCTTTTAAAATAATCATAAACATAATTTATCTATACAGTGGTTAAGAATATCTTAAAATATTTGGAAAAATACATAAAACAGTTTGACAAATATAATTGCTTGATAATTTCTAATATAATTAAGTAAATTAATTACTTGCATATATCTCATAAATTATCACAAACTAATATTTGCATTAATTTTTCAAATTAGCCATTTGCAATCTTGTAGTCCAAATTTGTAAATAAATCCAAATATATCAATATTTTAACTTTAGCCTCTATTATTTGACCGACCTTGAATATTTTGACCAGAGTTTCATTGGTTGACCCTTTTACTATCCAATAAGGAGTTTACATGTGGCAATCCCTCTTTCTCTCAAAATTAGGGTTGTTCTTCCTCCATGGTGTTATGCGTGATGATGGAGTTATATGAGGTAGGATCTCTGGCGATTTGCTGACAAAGGTGAGGCTTCATGATGTTAAGTTGCTACAACGTCGTGGTGGGCTCGTGGTTGATGACTTTGGTGGGTTCAACGTTTGTCCTAAGGTGGTTGGAGGCATTGTCGTGAGGTGGATTCGCAGTTTCTGATAGTTGTGCATGAAATGCAACAGTTGCTTGTGTGTCCCTAGTAGGTTAGAAGGTTATTCATGGTGTAGTGCGGTTCACGTCAACGTTGAGGTTGCATATTGACTTGCTTCAATGTGGATAAGTGTTTTTCGGCGTTGCTTTGTTAGTAGTGAATTTGTGACACATGTCACACTCCGGTTGGATATATTTTATGAATGGAGGATAATGGTGAAAATAGACAGATTAGGAGGTGTAAGAGTAAGTTTTGTGTGGCCCATTTGAAAAAGGTGGAGTGTACATGTAATTTAGGAGATGTGGAATAAATTTTTTTGAAACTTGCTGATTTTAGCCTTATTTGAAGGTGTTATATAACTTTAATCAATTTATTTTCACACCTTAACTTAGCTTAATCTTAACTTCAACTACATGAACAAACATTGGAATATCAAAAAATAACTTATGCAACTAAAAACCATTTTTTAAGACATTTTATCACATAAGCTCAATAAGCCAAATTATCACAAATCCTATTTAAATCAATCGTTTAAGCATAAAAATTAATTAATAATTCAAAAGTACAAAATATATGAGGGCATAAATATGCACTCATCAATAATCTACAATAGAAGAGAGCCTTTGTAATTGTTTTTTAAAAAAATTTTAGGCAAACGAATTAGTGGCTTAATTTAATCAGTTGAATGCAGTAGAAATTGTTCTAAATCATTGTTTTCTACATACCACTTTTGGCTTAACCAAGAACTTTTTTCCTATACCAGTCTTACCTCAAAGAAGTTTTCTTTCCCAAGTCATTCTTACCCCAACCAAGTATTGTTTCCCAAGATATTATTATCTCAACCAATTATATTTTCCTAAGCTAATCCTAGCTCAACACGAGTATTCTTTCCACTCCTTGTTGACCCATTCAACTATTCTTGCTACAAGCCACTTTTGGCTTAGGCAAGTATTCTTTCATGAGCCAATTTTGGCTTAAGCATGAGTATTCCCTAAGTAGTAGCTAATCCTGGATAATAATTGAGTATTCTTTGCCAAATAGTCATTTTTGTCTAATATGTAGAGGTTGGGTATTTTGTGATCTCTAATCATGCTTTTGCTAGCTAGGCGAAGAATATCATTTGTTGTCGTGTGTAAGATTTAAGCATTCTTCCTTTCAGCTTGTTGAATTAAACATTAGTAGTGTTCTTCCTTGAAGCTTTTGATGGCTTAGAAATTTTAGCAATATTTTTTTAGCTTATGCACATTTTTTATCTTCTCTCTTTCATATTCTTCTTGAATAATTTTTTCACACTTTATCATACATAATCCAAGACTGCACAATGATGCTTCATATGCCAGACGAAACTCCTACATCTTACATGTTTTGTTGTTCATTTAACACATTGACTTTCAAATGAAACATGATCATGTTATATACTTGGCTATTTTAGGAACTTAACCAAAATCATAGAGTGTTGGACTTTTTCTCTTACAACTTATTTTATGCTTATGGGGAATGTACACTTCTTAGTTCTTTGAAGAGGTTGTCGTAATGGTTTATTAACAATAGGATCTCTTGAATAATGGCTCAAAATTACATCACACTAATGACTTCACACTAATCAAAGTTACTACAGAATCATCAGTTGCATGTGCTTTGCATAAAAGAGGGAAAAAAAAACTACCTTCTTAGGCAAGTTTAGCTTTATTGTACTCCAAAAGTGTTACAAAAGAAGTCACATGGATTCAATGTTTAGTCAAAAGCATTTAATGCATTTTAAAACTTTAAAGCATGCTCAAATGCAAACAAAAAAAAAAACATTAGCAAAGAAGACCCTCATCGCTACTACAAAAGGTTTTGTAGTAACATTTTTCTTCTCACCTCTATATAAAAAATATCCTTGTGAAAATAACATTTGTTAGACACAATTTCTTCATGCTTATCAAGTTATAAGCTTGCAAGTTTTAAATGTTTAATAAAAAAATTTAGAGTAATGTATTTTTACACTAACAGATCACTTTCTTTGTAAGCCTTAATGGTTTAGCCATGAGTGGTTAGGTCCAAAAAACACTTGGTTTTTTTATTAGTGAATGTACTCCAAACAATACTCGATATTAGCCAAGAATAATTATTTTCCAAACAATACTCAATGATTTGTACAAAAGTACTCAATGGTTTAGCTAGCAATGGCTATATTTCAGACACTACTCAATATTTTAGATAGGAGTGGTTTTATGCACAAATAATACCTAGGTATCTTAACAATATTCACTTATATCTTCACAACATTAGTCTGCTCAGTGGAACCTAATTAAGTTGATTGTGAATTGAACGTAGTCTAATGTCTACAGACTAGTTTGAAAACTTCAAGAGTAAATCTTTCATCTCCCTAATCTTTTTATATTGAATTCTTTTAACTTTAACTTATTTTAAGAAGATTTGGAAAAACAAGTTTTGAAAAGTGTTTTTGATTGTGTTTGTCAAACTTGAAATTATGTCTCATAATCAAGTGTTACTCTTAAAAAGAATTACTTAGCAGATCGTCTTTAAAGTATAAATTTCATTTGTTAATGCTTACTAGAAGAAATTTTGCAAAAATTTTGGAAAAACCTTAAAATATAATTAAATCCTCCTTTATTATGTTTTGACCTGTTTTCACAAATACTTCCAACCTCTTTGAAGAAGTGTCTTGATCAAGATTGTATCATTGTTGTAAGTCTTAAGTCTTAGGGTTGTGTGTGATGAGTTGATAACAATTGATCTTGATAAACATGTTTTAAATTAGTTTCAAAACATTTAAATTTATTATTAATGAAGGGTAAGTGATTTCAATTAGTTAAAATCGCTTTGTAACCAATTAAAATGTTCATAGCCTTGTGAAAACACATGCTTAAACATTTCATCAAATTCAAATATGATTTCAACATGTTAAAAAATTGAAATCGTCGTCAACAAACATTTTCACCCTATTTGAATATATTAAAACACGAATCTATTGATTGAAATTATTAAAAAAAGATACTTCAAGTGATTTCAAATGAAAAAAACGCAATTTAACTTATTTAAATGGCTATTTGAGTCTAAATGTGTTCTAGATGAATCGATTAAAATCATTTTCAACTAGTTAATTGTATGAAATTCCTTTTTTTCTATCTTTGGATTTTTATTTTTATTTAAATGCATAAACTCTTGATAAAATAAGAGTTTTTGAAATAAGAAAATTTTAACATTCTCAAAGTTGAAAACATTTATTGGAACTCTTTTAACAAATCTCTTTTGAAGATAAAAAATCAAGCATTATAAAACTCTTCTCCTTATTGGAATCGCCTTGCGGTTATTCTAAGTGTGGGTTGATGTTGTAGAATATGTATCTAGGTGATTTTATTTCAAACTTTAATCGAGCTGGTGGAAGAATTTGACAGAAAAAACTATAGGATGCTGAAATAAATAGTCCACTAAAGAAGTACAGGTCATTCCAACACTAAAATTGTATTTCTTTCGGTGATTTTGAGGGGATAAAAAAAATGTAATTACCGATGATCTTTGACAATTTTTGAAATTTGCAACTTTTATCATGATAATTAATAATAATAATAATAATAATAATAATAAAATATAAAATATTTAAAAATAATATTAATGAAAAAAACAAATGCATTTAAATGAAATACTTTGTAATGACAAAAGTAATTAATTAATAATGTAACATTCCATTTAATAGTTTTTACGCTACTAAACAAAATATTATATCATGATAAAATAAAGCAGAAAGTAGGAATATGCCAATATAGAGTATTAATATAGTCATCCAAATAACTATAGGAGTACTGACTATATTTACAACTTATGCTAGAGAAAAGTTAACAGAAAGTTCCAACTCTTAAATTAAAACATGGAACAGAGTTTACTATCGGGTATCCTGTGCTACTAACTCAACACCTATCGAAGAGGGAGTGTCTTCACTTGTATCTTTCTCTACTCACACCAATTGATAGATGATCATTGCAAAGGAAAAACCACACAAAAAGAAGCATATTATCCAATTATAAACACCATATTAATTTTCTCACATTACCACTAGAATCACTTAAATCACCATGACACACGAAAGATAGATGACTCTAGACTCAATTATCTGAATTATGTAAACTGGGCGAATAGAGAGTGACTCAAAAACTGGGCGAATTCTCGCTCAGGCATAGCTCGACCTAAGGACTGGAATGTGTAACACCCCTGGCACACCAATCCCTGGTCCTAGAGCATGTCAGGTTACTACAGCTCGATGCACCCCAACCCCTCACCCTTCTCCGTCCATTCATACTGGGTGGGTTGTTGCCAGTGGGAATCGAACCCCTAACCTGACCTTTAACACCTCTGGCACGCCAACAGATGCTACCAGTTGCGCTGCAGCCAGGGATATTACAAAATGCATAATCATATAGTGAGAATGAGACTCTAATTTGACTCAGCAAAGAAAGAAGTTCCAGAATTCAGGATTTAAAAAGAAATGGGAAACCGAAGTTGACTTACACGGAAAGGAAGGATGCTTAGCTTGAGGGAAGGATGTTGCACTGCTCTAAGCTTGTTTGTTGCCACAAGGAAAAAGGAGGGTTTTTAGATGATGATCAATGTATAAACTGTTAGAGAATGGTGGGGAGGCAGAGAGAAAAAGATTTGGAAGGCAAGAGTGTGTTTTGTGTGAAGGAACAAGCTTAGTGAATGAATTCATAATTCAATACATAATTAAAATTATTTTCAACCAATTACTTTTTTGTTTAAATTAATTACACCTATTCATTTATTTTTATAAAAAATAAACATCTAGATTTTATTTTAAATTAAATTTAACTAATTACATTTTTATTTTACTAATTTTAACGATAAGAATATATAATCTTGACACTTAGTTTATCAACAAAAGTTATCTATTATATTTATTAAATTATTCACAAATTTGACCGTTAAATATCTTCGTACTCACCTCCAAAACTCTTTAAACAAACATTATAATTTATTTTATATTTTCCCTCAAATTCATGCACTATCTATCCATTAAATCATATCTCAAAAAAAACCCATCATTTCATAAAGTTTATTCTAATTCCGAAAAACTTATTTCACAACGTATTTCAATCGTTCCAAACATTTTATTTCAAAATTCTCATTCCATAAATTTCATTCTAGAATCTATTTCAAAAATCTCATTCCAAAATACTTTGTTTCAAAATTCCGAAATGTTTCCAAAATAAGTATTTCAGAAATCACTTTTAGGGATAGTGAAATAGTAATTTTCAAAATTTGAGAGGGTACACGAAGAAATTGTAGGAGTACTGGGAATAAAAGCCTTTTAAAGTTGTGCTTTCTCAATCAATTCAATTTTTTCCTCTTTGATTCTAAAAAAGCTCTTCAAGAATTATTTGTCTCAAGAGTTGTGCTTTATCAATTCAATTTTTTCCTCTTTGAAGACAAAATAGCTAGATCACGATCAAACATTCTTAAACACTAAAATGGATATAAATGGAGCCTGATTGAATTAAAATCTTTTTCATAGAGTATACATCATATAATAGAAACCATCACCACCAAAATCTTCAAGATTAAGTTTATATCTTTTCCTTACACAATCATTTGAAATCCTTACTCAACCACTAGATAATTGTGTTCCATTGAGTTGCTGATTACGTATGTGGCACACTAATCTTTCAGTAACTCATCTACCTTATTTAACCAGATGTCATAAATATCATGGGAGAACAGAACAAAGTGCACCTGAAACAAACATTTTTCCCAATTACATATATTCTGAAAAATAATGACAGAAACATGTTGGTATATATTGCAAAATTTATCAATCAAACTCCGACCTTTCAGATATAGCATCTTGCCTCATCTCATACTTCTATAGTATTTTATAAGTTTACGTTCAGAACCACAAAATGTAAACATGTATTACGTAAATACATATTATAAACACCAAATCTCAGAAATGTCACCTTACTATATACAATATTTATCGATCAAACTTTTAACCTGGGCTGCCTCTCCTCATCTCATATTTCTAAAGAATGTAAGGATATTTGGAACCCATAATTGGGAATTGAATTAACTAATGCTATCTTTTCTGAAAAGTTACAGAGTAGGAATTGATTTTCAAGCAAACTCCTAAATTTGAAAAGTTCTGAAAAAGGAACTGTTAGGACCACTCAGCAACATCCTTTAGTGGAAAAGGTTCAAAGGTGTGTTGAGACATTAGACAATCTTATCATATCTAGGTGGTCTATCTCTAGTAAAAACCCTCCATAAGAGTTTTGACGATAACAAAAGTTAGACAATTTTATCTTATATATACATGTTATATTCCTATGAACTTGCTAATGAGTGTTTTGTACATGCTTCGGTTGATCAAACTATCAAGTGGATACTTAAAGCAATAGATGATCCTGTTAGAATAATTATTAAATCTAAATATGTTAGAGTAATTATTAAGTATAAGTAGGAAGTAGTGTGTTGGGGACTACTTCCAGTTGTACCTAGTTTTGTACTTAGGTGTCTACTACAGTCTTTTGATCTTTCACCTTCCCATTGTATAAGATTTCTATCATTATAAATAGAAGAAGTCTTTTGATCTTTCACCTTCCCATTGTATCAGATTTCTATCATTATAAATAGAAGATCATAAGAGAGGTCTTTTTGGCACTCCTAAATATATTTTCTATCTATTTTAATCTTAGGTGGGTATCAGAAAAGGTCAATCTCATTGTGTTGGTCTTAGTCATCTCTGGCGTATTGTTTCGCCGCATTTGCCTTACATCATCATCTGTCATTAGCCATTGTCAGAGTTTCTTTTGGCAACTACCGGATTTAGACCGCCTCTCCGAATGACGCCAAACCCTGTCGGTCCCGGAGCCTCAGTCTGCTCCACGCGTCGCCACGCATCATGTTTGTCTTAACTACTCGCCCAAGCAACATCACATCACCTCATTTGCGTTTGCCGGTCCTTCCTTTATCTATTTTGGTCCTTGGTTGCACTTTTCCAAGTGCAGTTTAATGGGTTATCTAGGGTTTCCTAGTTAAACCTAGTTATTGTTCATGTTGGATTTTTGCTACCATTTTGGACTCCTAAAAATGTCTACTGGAGTTGTTGTCTCAGTCTCTGGAAGTCCTTCCATTTCTTTTAAGTAACTAAATGGGAAAAACTTCCTTCCTTGGTCTGCATATGTTGAAATGTGGTTCCTTAGCCAAGGTTATCATGACCACCTTGAACAAGATGTAATTAATGTTCCTTTTGAGAAAGCTAACAAAGGAAGCAAGTTGATTTCCAGTTGTGTGCTCTACTGTGGCAGTTTGTGTAACCAAAGACTTGAAAGGAATAATTTGAAAGAAAGAAGATTCTTATTTTTGTTTATTCTTTTGAAACCGTACATCAACTTGTATATATATATATATAGAGGAATTCAAACCCTAAAGTAACAATTACAACCCTAAAGTAATAATTACAAGAGATTTCTAGAATCTTCTAACAACTTCAAGTAATACATTTAATATTTACCAACATCTTTTAATATTGCATTTAATATCCCACTAACAACACTTCCATTTTTAATATCTAACTTTTAATATTGCATTTAATCTCTGCATCAATATACACTTCCTTCCATTTTTTATTTTTCATTCCTCTGAAACAGTAATTAGGGATGACAATGAAGTGGGACGGGGACGGGTTTTGCTATCCCATACCCATTTCTGTAGAAAAAATTCATCCTCATCCCCATTATCCAAATCCAACGGGTTTCAAACTTTTGTCTCATCCCCACCCTCACCGGATAACGGGTATAATCTTGTACCCATACGCGTACCCGTTTTCTTACTACTTCAATATGAATTTTAATTAATTTTTATAAAATAATAAAATATTACGATAAAGGAAATATAATATTATCAAATTTTCAATATTAGGAAGATGGTTGCTTCTTCAATATCAAATACTTTGAAATAAATTATAATTGTTTACATTTTAGATTAGAATACAAAATAAAATTTCATGAGAACCAAAACATTTATTAAATTTGCAAAAATTAATGAAACCTAATTGATAAAATTTCAAAATATTTAAAAAAAAATAAAAGGAAAACAAATATTCAAACTAAAATATATATTAAATGTTTATTTACTTCAATTTTTTAAATTCTAATGAATCTCTTTTTTATACACTAATAAAAGTTATAGTACACCACTTGATCAAAATGATGTAAAGAACAAATAATAAATATAATAATAAAATTTTAACATAAATCTTGTATCTTATGAACTTCAATATATGTTAGATGGTGATAAAAAAATATTCATGACAATTACATTAAATTTTTATATTGTAGTAAATAAAAATTATTTATACAATTATAGTGAAAAAATTACAGTATTATTGATAATGAATTAGAAAATAAAAAATAATTAGATAAAATATATTGAAATAGTATTCTACATGGTAAAAATAAATAACAAATAAAAATATTAAAAAATTAACATGTTTAGAAACAATTTCAGAGACTATTGAAAGAAATCGCACAAAGAAAAATAGATGTATAATTAAGGGTATGATAAGATAAAAAATACCTTAGAGATAAGAAAACTTTTCAAGTATCAATATGTATACTCAATGGTTCAGAAATAACAAAAATTATTTTAGCAAAACAAAAGAGTTCTTCAAATGAAACAAAAAATTAATAATAATAATTAAAGAATTTTTTTATATTACCTAGTAAATAAAAGGTTTGTGTTATTAAACACTTAAATTGAGAATCTTAAACATTTTCAGGTGAAAGGAAAATATACAACAAACAAAAATATTAAAAAATAATAAAAATATTCAAATGAGACATAAAATTCTTTTAATTAACATACATCATTTTAACATAATTACATAAAGATTATTATAAGATAAAAAAATATAGTGGAGATGCGAATGAGTTTCATTACAAACCAAATAATTAGAAGAAATAAAAAATAAATAGTATATATATATATAATTACTTAATTAATTGTGAATATTTTAATAATTTAAACGGGACAACTATTATGGCGGGGATATGTACATCCCTATACTCATTCCCATACCCAATTGAAAAAGTTGGAGACTTTCCATACCCATATCATACCCAGTCAATGCGAGAATTCCCCGTCAAAACGGGGATGGATTCTGGCAATATCCACGAGGACGAGTTTATTTGTCATCTCTAACCGTAATCCCCTTAATGGACTTGTCTTCAAATATTGTAGGATCTTGTTTATAGCCTGTAAATGTCTCTCCCTTGGATCATGCATGAACTGACCAACAACACTCACACCATAGGCTATGTCCGGTCTAGTGTGAGCTAAGTAGATGAGCTTCCCAACAAGTCTTTGATATTGGCCCTTATTTACGATAGAAATGCCTTCATCACTCCCAATTATATGGTTTTATTCTATAGGAACTACAGCAATCTTGCAATTAATCATACTTGTTTCTTTGAGAAGATCAATAACATACTTTCTTTGGGGGATAAAGATACCTTTCTTCGAGTAAGCTACTTTTATCCCAAGAAAGTACTTTAATTTTCCTAGATCTTTCATTTCAAATTGTGCAACAAGCTTTTCTTTCAAGATTCGTTTATCATGTTCATTATCTCTTGCAAAATCATATCATTACATAGACTAAGAGTAGTGTAAGTTTACCTTCTAGGGAATGTTTGATGAACAGGGTACGATCACCCTGACTCTGTCGATACCCACGGAGATCTTAGAAGATTGAGACAATATTACAGTTGCACTTACCTAAGAATCTAAAAGCAACAATTTCAAGAATTGTTACTTGAGTTTTCTAATTCTGAGGTTTCTCAGGAACAGTATGGAATTCCTCCTGCGTGAGATATGGTAATTGATTTCCTATTAAAGTAGGAGTACACCCTATGAATGTGAGATAGTAAAAATATCCTCATGTGTAGAAGGATGAAATTGAGGCACAGATCATCGAATGCTAGCATTAGGCATATTAAACCAAATAATAGTCCCAATTCCAATCCAGTGTTTTGGGATAAAAAGAAGGACGACAGCTGGAGGTTCTATGTTGATTATAGAACTTTAAATAAGATATTATTCTGCATAAATTTCCAATACCTATTATAGAGAAGTTTTTAATTATTTTTGTTTAGGAATGGAGGGAACAATCACCAAATTTGAAGTAGAATGTCAATTCATTAGAGGAGTGAATATCAAGCACAACAAGAGAAGTTATATTATACGGGCAGGTTGGTATTATCTTCTAATTCAGTATAGATTCCAAGACATGAACTACAATGCAACTCCTTTGGGGAGCCACTCAAGTATTTTACAAAGCATATCGAAGAATGCCTCAATTTTTTTCTCGTTAAGAATGAAGGGAAAGGTCGCCAAATTTGTAGTGGAATGTCAAGTTTGTTAGAGGAGAAAATATCAAGACTCCTCTCCCACACGCTTGTCACAGCCTTAATCTATTCCATTCCAAATGCAATTGGGAAGAGGTTGGCATGGATTTCTTTACAGGACTTCCTAAATCAAAAGGATTTGAGGTGATTCAAGTGGTAGTGGACATATTAAGCAAACATGGGCATTTTATTTTTAATCAAACATCCATATTTTGCAAAAGGGATTGCTAAGATTTTGAGAAAAGTGGTATGACTACATGGGATACCTATCTCCATTGTCAATGATAGAGATCCTACTTTTATGAGTTTGTTTTGGAAAGAGATATTTAGGCTGCAAGGAACATCTTTAAACAAGAGTACAACATAATATCCAGAATCAGATGGCATAAGTCTTAAACAGAATGTTGGAAACATATCTAAGGTGCTTCTGTTCAGAATAGCCTAAAAGTTGGGCTGAGTTTATTCCTTGGGCTAAGATTGGTATAATACCAGTTTTCAAGGGGCAGCACACTGCACACCTTTTTAGGTGGTTTATGGTAGACCTCCGCATTCTTCGACTAAGTTTGTACCAGGAGAAACTTTGGCGGTAACTGTGGCTCAAGATTTAATGGATCAAGATGAAGTTGGCTCAAGATTTAATGGATCAAGATGAAGCTTTAAAGAAATTAAAATTTCATTTGTAGATAGCACAAAATCAGACGGCACTTTACACTAATAGGCACAGAAGATAGCATTACTTCAGCAAAGGGGATTGGGTATATTTGAAGATCATGCTTCATAGGTGCACTACCACGGTTACTAGACTCCATCCTAAACTGGCAGCCATATATTATGGATCCTATTTGGTTCTACAACAAATTGGAGTAGTTGCATTCAACTTACAACTACCAGAATAGTCTCATATACATCCAGTTTTCTATGTTTCACAACTTACAAAAGCTGCAGGGGACCATCTAGTGGAATCAGAACTACGGCAAAGTTATAGGGGGAGATTGACAATTTTAGCCTCTTCAAGCATTGGATAATCAAACAGTGAATAAGAATGAAGAGGTTATTCATCGAGCATTGGTGCAATGGCAGAACAAACATCTAGAAGAAGCTACTTGAGAAGATCATTCAAACTTTACTATTCAATTTTCAGATTTCAACCTTAAGGAAAAGGAGATTTTTAATAAAAAAAAAGTGTACTGTTGATAATGGGAACAGGCCTGAGAAGAAAAGGGAACGACCTTTACAAATCTATTACAAAAGGAAAAAGGGGCAAAATTGTAATTAGTTGTAACTGGGTAGTTAGCCATTAACTTTGGGAACAAAGACATAATAAATAGGTCCTCAATTATAATTGCGGTTTTATTAGCTTTTTGATTTCTAACATTGGTGAATCTGATTTTTCTAGAGTGAAAAGGAAAGTGCTCTTTTTGGGGTTAATTTTGTTTACCCTGTTGTTTTGATTGTTGTAAGTGTTGTGAAGAAATACTATTCCTTTCAGTCACACTGTTTTGTGACATAGAAAGTGATATTGTGTTAGGATTTCTATTTTTGGTTCCTAACAAAAAGGATAACAGTTTAGCAAGAGGTTAGGAATTGTATATTCCTATCAGAACCCAGATCAAATAATAAGTAATGGCTTACCTCCTTAAAGTCATTTGGAAACTCTTTGATGGTAGAAATTGCAACTGTAGCGGCTTCATCATAAGGGTATCTGAAACAAAGCAGTGGTGTTATACAATTTTAATGAAAGTCTTGTGTCTAATAAAAAATCAAAGGGAACATTAGATTTGAGAGCTGGCGGACTGAAATTATTAGGTTTGAGAACAAACTATATTAATCATCATAACAAATAGCAAGGCTATCGTATATTAAAACAAAAGTTATTGCGTTATAAATGTTAACAGTGTGTCTTGTTTTTGTTCCAATAATCAAACTTTTGAAATGAAAAGCCATAATGGAAATAAATGTGCTTAGGATTCCATCATAAAAGGCAATTACATTCTAATTTCTAACCTTTTCACACTAGTCTTCTCTTTTGCCACATGACCAATATGGATGATCAACAAATGAAGAATGAGTAAATTAGAAAGGCATAGGGATGTTTGTAGCCTAAACTTACCCATAGACACCACATGATATGGCTGGGAATGCTATATACTGAATGTTGTTTTCTTTCGCAACCCTCAAAGTATTCCTGGAAATCAATGATAATACAAATCTCTGAATCAAGTGTAATGACAATTAATTACCCAAAACACAAAATGAACAAGCACATCTTTTAAAAAAAACCACCTGTAAGCACTTGCCAGAGAGGCAGCAGGATTACTATCACTACTGTAGATTGGGCCAACAGTGTGAATAACATGAGAAGCAGGCAGCATAAAACCACTGCACATCAACAACTACAAGGTCTATGAGAGACAAGCAGAACTAGTTAAGGTGATTTTAGCTTTAGCAAATAAGCTTCAATTTCTTAAAAAATAAGACAACTTTTTCAATTCAAAAACTATTTTGACAAGCTCATCAGCATGTGCTAAAGCAGAACTCACCGTGTGATCCTTGCTTCCCCTGTTGGGCACCGAACTCCAGGCCTAACTTCAGGAACAGTGCGGCATGCTTCAACAAGTTGTGGGCCTGCGGCCCTATGAATAGCTGAGAGCAGGGGTCACACCCATTAAAAGAAGAGAAACACTTCAGACATGCTATCTAGTACCCTCTTTCTAACATTCTCTCTCAGGGTGAAATTTGTTGAAAATCACAAAATTGTCTGAATCCTCTCTTCTTATTTAATACTCATAATTTTGTAGTTTTCAATAAGATTTATTTAGAATAAACATCAATTTCATCCATAAAGTACTACTCTCATATACACACCTTAAAGTAAAATAACTATATGTGTAACCTCCCGAGTATTAGAAACCATGCTATACGGCCTCTAAATATTGAAAAGTAATTCAAACTAATCCCTCAATATATAGAAATCAGAGACTAAACTGATGAATATATTCAATGCATTAGGTACTGTTATATAATTCTATTCTGTTAAAGACTATTCACGATAGAAAATAACGAATGAAGGACCAAATTGATCATTTATTTATAACATGAGAGTGTGACAGAGGGTTAAAGTGCAGCACCCTTCAACAAGAGAACCAAATACCTTCATTCTTTGGCTAATAATAAATTCACTGTGTATAAAGCATCATCCACAATAAACGAGTTACCTCCATCGGCACCACCACCACCGAGCATTCTCTCGTTCGCGGGATTTACCTGCAGCGGACGCGATCATGCAATTCATGGATTTGACGAGCCACTCTTTCAGGAAAGAAAATATGAGAGAGGAAAAGTCACATACTATTGCGTCGGTGGAACCATCGATAGACCACTTGGTGATGTCTCCCTTCTGAATTACTAAAGCGCTCGATGCAGATAACGGGAAGCGAACTACTCCGCCACCGCCATTGGAAACCCTAGCTGATGCTGCTGCGTCCATTGCACACACACGGAATCTCCTCAGATTATGTTCTGACTTTGAGTTCGACCCAAACTTCAGTAGGAATCGGGAACGTGAGAAGATGCTGCACATTCTCAATGGGAAAAGTTTATGTTTATTGAGGTAGGTTTACATGACATAAAGCAAACAAAAAAAAAACGAATGTTTTATAAAACAAGAATTGTTTTTCTAAATTATCCCATATTAAGATAAAAAAATAAAACATAAATTATTAAGTTATAGACTAATTCATGTTTAAAATACTCGTTTTAATAACAATGAAATGAATAATAATGTTGTTTTGATTACAAATAATAAGGCATTGTGACCAAATTGATAGATTTAAAAACCTTTGAAACTCAAAACTAACTTCTCTCTTAGAATTTTTTGGGTCACGTATATATTATCTAGATGTGTTAGGGTTATGTGATTGAGAAAAATTATAAAATGGGATATTAATATTAATTTTATCATTACATGCATAATTGTCATGAAAATTTTATTGCGTAGAAATTTTGATTTGATGACAGAGTGAATTGAAATTATTAAATATATATGAAATGTGACCGACAACAATAACAATAATAAATGGGTTATGGTCTACGTTTGTAAAGAAGGTAACATTACATATTGTATTAGAGATTTTATTTTATTTTCATCTCATCAATATAGATAAGAAAAGTGGTGTTTAAGATCATTTATATTCGAAAGATCATACCTGTGATTAATCTCATCATTTTCAATAACAAACTAAAGTAAGTTTTTGCATTATCTTTTCATCATGTATTAGATTGTGGGTTCATTAAAGATTAATATATGATTATGTAATATCTATGGCTAGAAGCTTGTGATTAGACACAATTATTATTTCTTAGTATTTTCCTTCAACGTCATGTCTTGAAAAATAATAGAACACCCTATCTAGAATTAACTCTTATGGAATATCAATATGGGTTCAATGGCGCTGGTGATGGTGGAAAATAATCTTACTAGTACCATTTGGAATGATAAAAGAGGTAAGAAACTTGAGAGCAAAGAAAACTGTTGAAAACATGTTCGGTGCAAAAATAGTTGGATCGAAAAGTAAGAAAGAGTAAAAAGTATAGTACACAAATGTATATTTAAAATCAATAAGACATTTACACTTCTTCATGGTTTATGCCTTATATACCTTTTATTACATCGCATTATTTAATGCTTAATATGTGTTTGATGACTTTTGGAGATTTTCTTTCTGTCATAGCATTATTCAATTTTTTTTACATAGATAGCACATTGTGTCCTTTAATTGCCTCTCTAGCATACTTTTTTTTCAGGTCAAAATTCAGTCCTTGGCAAGCTGAATTTAGGAGTGGCAAAATGAATCGAGTGTGACAGGTCGATCCTTCAGCTCGTCAAGAAAATGGTGGATTATGTCAGATTTTTGAACTCATGAGCTCGTATTAACCTAGTCTGATTGCCCATTAGCTTGTTGGCTTGTAAAACAAGTTCGTCGCGAGCTGACAGGTGGCTCGTATGAGCTACATTTTGTTGTTCCCATGTCATGGATTGTTCTGATAAAGGACTATATCTTTATCCAATACAATAAGAACTTAAGGAGGAACTATTAGAATTCAAAGGATATGAAGATCATGGCTTCGAGCACACTTATAGAATAGTTTTATGTAATTAAAAGTATTTGTGATTTTCTTTTAATTATTAACAGTTTGTAATTGTCGTTGGGCAACGAGTGGCTCAGCGAGCTCCACTAGTTGGGAATCGAGTGGTTGGGGGAGCTCCACTCGCTAAGCGACGAGTCCGTGACTACAAATTGCATTTTTAGTTATTTTTGCAACCTAGTGAGTGTCTTTGGACTTTCTTTTAGGGTTTCTTAGCTTGCTTAACAATTGTGTCTATATATACGGGCACCAAAAACAATTATAAATGTGGCGCCCCGACTACTATATTAAATAATTATTATTTGATAAAAAAATATGGAATTAATTTTTTTTTACCATAAGATTTTCCTTGAGAGATTATTAATAATAACATAACTTCATATATATATATATATATATATATATATATATAGTTTATATTTCTATAATGGTTCATGAAATATTACAAAAATATATATTTGTATAATATTAAGAGTCGTACATCAGAATAGAAGATTATCTATATTTTTAATATCTTCTAAAGATATTAATAGAAATTATCCATGAGTCAATCTTCAGAAGATCCACCAATAATATCATGAACAACTCTTACTGAGCAGGTTCCTCTTCTGCTAACAGGTACAAATGAAAGAAAAATATGAAATGAGTGAGATCTTTATAAGCCTTAAATATCAATCTTAATAAACTCAACAAACAACACAGACACTAGGGGCCTAGAATTGGGCCTACAACCACAAAACTAGATCTCGTTATACCAAACATATGGATCCATATTCCATTTCTATGATCCATTATGAACATCAAAAGTTACTTTGGGAAGTGATTAGGTAGTTGTGCATTTCTCATAAAACATTGGTACAATCATAATTATTTCTTTCTCGAAAATATTAGCCATTTATAGGCCCATAAAGTGATATATACTCACTACCTAATCTTGGCGATGCCGAGCAGGTATCGGATAGTCCCAAGTTTAGCCTATGAATATTAGTTTAGTGCGCTATTCTGAACTATCCAAATATTAACTTACTTAGTAAAACTTCCTTAGACCCCACCATGGTCTCTGCCTTTCATCCTGCAGTGTACCAAACTGTGACTTCCCAAATACAAACACTTTGACATTGGTTTAATCTTAACTTATTGAAACCAAACTTAATTCTTACTTAATTCATATACTCTTAGATATTTTCAAAGGTCATAAAATGTGATGACTATCAAATCATGTCATTATATAAACTATACACAAAGAATATAAAATAACAATAAAATGTACATGTAATTTTCTTCTATCCAAGCTCACTGAATAAAATAATATTTACTTTTACTTTACATTTATTTATTTATTTTTTAATTACAAAATAACGATAAAATAAGAATCAAACCAAGAACCTTAAATAAATATTTAGATAAGGATTAGAATGTTATAAATAAATATAATAATAAATATAAATTAAATAGGACTAGTGCGTAATTGAAGATATAGTAAATAAAATAAATAAAAATGATTAGTTCATAACTAGAGATAAATTAAATAAAATAAATAAACAAGATCAGTGCATAACTGAAGATAAATAAAATAAAATAAATAAGCAGGACCCGTGCATAACTGATGATTAAATAAAATAAATAAATAGGATCAGTGCATAACTGGAGGTAAATAAAATAAATAAATAGGACCAATGCATAACTGGAAATAAATAAAATAAAATAAAGGCTTAAATACCTTTTTGGTCCTCATTTTTGTAGTGTTTGTTGCGGATGGTCCTCATTTTGACAAAATGTTTAAAATGATCCTCATTTTGACATAATGTTTAAAATGGTCCTCATTTTGACAAAATGTTTAAAATGGACCTCATTTTGACATACAAGCAAAAGTGCTGACAAAATTCACTTGCAGAAAAGCAATCTGTCTTGAAGCCAATACAGTGCCATTTTTCACCGTATGGATCATCCTTGAAGTGTCTTACATGTTCTTAAAGGTCTCATACGCAAGAACATTTTGATTCTCGAGAGCAACCTGTGCTGAGCTCTCTGAATTTCTCATTTCACTACACAACCACTCTCTGCGTTTGAATTTCTGTGAGAAATTGGATGAATCAATTTTAGTTTTCATTTTTGCCTCTGAAAGCTAAGAGATAGACGAATATTTCAAAAAAATAATCACTAAAAAAGGTTGAGAAACGAATTCTTGAAAAATCATTGAAGTTAAGGCACATTTCTACATTTTCTGTTCGAAATTGCTCCTGAAATTCACTGTTTCACTATTGCACACTTTCTGTGTTTTATTTATCACGAACTATTGACTGGTCCAAAATTAGTTCTGATTTTTGCCTCTCTTCGCTAACATATAGACGAAAAAGAGAAAAAACAAATCAATGAAAAATGTTGAAGAATAAAAAAATGAAAAATCTGTGAAGCAGAGGTCATGTTCTGTGTTTTTTGTACTGGTGGTGAGTGATAAATCAAACTTAAGTGCATTTTGGAGCTGTTTTAGTCCTAATTTGATTGACCATGATTAAGGTGACTTAATTCCCTTGTCTTGGGTTCAAAGTGAAGGATTAGAAAAAAGTTTCATAGCTATAATTTCAATCTGCTTATTGTTTTAAATTTTTTATTCTCATTCTAGTGCCATTCATAGGTTCTATTTGATGTGCTAACCTTTGTTGAATACTTTTAATTGTGTTGTTGTCATTATTGGCTAATCTTCCGTATTGTCTCCTATAAACTCCCATTTGGTTTAGCTTTTATTGTGTTTGTAACCTTTTTCTTGCTTTATCCTTGGCTACTCTTTGGTGTGATATGGATTGTGGTGTAGTAGGTTTCTACTAAGGTTTACCAAACTTGGTGGTAGCATCTTGGAGGGTGAAAGATCTACTAGAAGCTTCAAGCTAAAGGGTTCTCAAAGTGCCCATCCAAATCTCATACCAAAGGAGAGGGAGAGTAAACACCAAGAGAGTGCAAAAACCCAAGGATGGAGGGGAGTGGATCACGGAATTTTCAGCCATAAGTGGCTTGTAACCATTGCATGTTTCTTGTTCATTGTAATTGTGGCCAACTTAGGTGTCTTGGGGAGCCAAAGGTGTTCAATCCCATCTCCTAAGTAGAACCTTTTCAATCTTTCATAGTGCATCGTTTTAGTGGTGAGTGTGTTGAAAGTTCTAAGTGCTTTCTCACCTTAACTTTAGGCCGCATAGTTTAGATTCATGTTTTCACGTTGCATAGTGGCTTGATTTATTAGCTCAAAGTCTCTAAAGTTTTTTCCATTTAGGGGTTCATTTTTAGTGTTACTATTTTTCCTTTCTTTAAGTCTTGTTTGCTTGTTTGTGTGCTTTGTCTCAAGTGCTTCTATGTACTTATTACTTGAACATTTGTGTGAACTTTGAGTACTTTTGCAAGTGTAACCTTGGCAAGGATTGGCCTTGGTACTTAAGAAGTCTATGAGACTCGCCTCGCTTACCTGGAGGTACACTTGTGTTAGTCCTCTTCTTTCACCCTTTTATCCAAGTGTATAAATCCATTCAATCATCATGAGTACATATTCTACATATAGTCCTAGGTTGCATAAGCATGGTAGTCATGAGTTGCATCATACATTTGATAGTGACATTCCATTCTTTGGGGAGGATATAAGACCAATATCATATATAGATTGAATGTGGGATACTGAGAAGTTGGTGCAACCATTATTTAGTAAATATAGTCAGTTTGATATTCTTAGGCATGTCATTTCTAAGTTTGTAGAACGTGCATATGAGTGGTGGAAAAAGAGACAAGTTAGAGTGGAAAAGGGAAGAGCATCATGCATTAATACCTTTTATGAATTGAAAGCATGCATGTGAAAACTTTTTGTTCCCTCTTCATTTAGGATTACTCGAGAGCAGCAGTCTAGGCTAGAAAACTTCATTGATATAGGAGATGCATTCATTCAAAATCTAAAGAAGTTTTATCGTCAAGAAAGAGATTTTAAAGATCAACTTGACTTGCTCTTGAGTAAGAAAAGAGAAAGAGAAATTCAAAGATGTGCTGATAATATGATTGCAAGTATAGAAAAATACAAGGGCGCACAACAAAAGCAAAGAGAAAAAGCCAAACTTAAGAAGCTTCGAGCTTTGGAAAAGATAACAAAGCGAGAGGATTATGAGAAAAATATTAAGAAGAAAAGAGAAGAAGAAGAAAAGGGAAAAAAGGAGAATATAAGAAAAGCCAAAGAAGAGAATGAGACAAAAGAATTTGAAGAAAGAGAGAAATTAAGACATGAGAGAGAGTTTGAACGAAAATCTTAGGTGGTAGGGTTTAAGAGAAATTCAGAAGCACAAAGGGAAATCATGGTTAGGGAAGTAGTTTTCCATCCTTCTACACTCCTTTCCATGAAGACACAATTTCCAAAGGGAGTAATCCCATATTTAAACTCTTCTTCCTTTTCCATAAATTCATTTGTCTTGTTTCCCTTTCAAACATTTTGTAATCCATCTCATTCCATTATTTTACACTCCTCTACATATTTTGTCACAACACACTTTGACATTAAAATTCTTTTCAAAACTCATTTATGTCAAAGTGTGAGACACTCCTCTTGTGAAGTGGGCCATATATCACATTTTCACAAATTTAAAGGCCCATCTTCACACCTCACATATCAATATATATTGCATGGTCTCTATGATTTTATTGAAATAATGTTTGATGACTATTGCAGATATATTTTTGATCCTAGTGGAACCCAACTTCAGTTGTTGTGAGCCTTAAAGAAACCTTTTGATCTGAGGTTAGATCCTCTTCAAGAGGGAGGGGATGATGTGATCTCGACAAGGCTTATAACTTGGGCCAACATCAAGGCCCATTCCATGGCCCACATGCACCTTGTTGAATCTCTTGGCAAGCGTACCAAAAGTCAACTGTAGTATAATGATTTGAAGTAAGAGTGTCGAACCCACGAGGAACGAATTCAGTTAAAATAATTAATTATCTCGATCAGCATATATATACAAAGATTTTCATTTGATTTGACATTAACTATTGCATAAAATTAATACAGTAAACCAGAAAAGTTTAGAAAAATACAGTAAAAGAAACTGGGATTGAATTTCATCTATCTCCCTTGTCTGTAATCTGGATGAATATAATATATAACCTCTGAAAATACCAATATTGATGCACACTCAAAATCATTTATACCGATCCCTCGCGTGTAAAATTCATAAGATTAGTTCCCTGAATATTGATTCCTCACATATTCAACAAACTATCCAGCATTACGGTCGAGTGTTAAAAGCAATTGATATGTTGAGATCTATTCCTAGCATCACAGTATATCAAGTATCATTGTTCAAATCAGATTTTCAGAAATACTTTCCAGTCAGATCTAAAAATAAAAATCAAAACATCTATTGATCAGATAGAAGTAAGCATTAAGAGCAGAACAATAATACCAATACTGAGTAAAACAGAAATGCTATATATAAATATCACCAGATTACATCCAAGTTTGAGTAGATTACATTCAATCCCAAAGAAGAAGATTAGCCACTCATGGTAGCCAACAAAATCCTATGAGCTAAAAAGAAGAAGAAGAAAATGAGAAACTCTGATGCTCCTGGTAGCAGCTCTGCAGCACGAACGCGTTCTTCTCCAAAAATTCCCAGCTACTTCGCTTTCTGATGCACTGAGAATATATACCCACGAAGTCTCGCTCAAGCTACCTAAGTCTCGCTTGAGCGAGACAACATTCTTCATCACAAAGAAAGCCTCTCGCTTGGGCGAGATGTGCTGAAGCCAACATCTCGCTTAGGCGAGCAAGAGTACTTCAAGCTGAAGAAAGGATCTCGCTTAGGCGAGATTGGCAGCATCTGAGCTCGCATGGGCGAGAATGGCGGCAAGAGAGGGTCTCCACTGCACGAACTCTCGCTTAAGCGAGAGTCTGCATCGCTTAAGCGAGAATGGCGACAGTGGCTTTAGCTTAGGCGAGAATGCTTTGGTTTTGAGCGACGTTGACAGCATTCCTTCCCTATTTTCTCTGTTTCTTGCTTTCTCCTTCACTCTTCTTGAGTTCTCTTTAATCTTTCCTGAAAAAG
>Ga0214543_1004420_pt1:0-22500 | contig 26664 bp, 16 predicted proteins | sample CNSS2metaG_FD_160094 | JGI IMG/M metagenome (GOLD analysis project Ga0214543, IMG submission 160094) | Root nodule microbial communities from cowpea collected in UCLA plant growth center, Los Angeles, California, USA - CNSS2 | ecosystem: Host-associated > Plants > Roots > Nodule | place... | reverse complement strand
CGTGCGTATGCACGGGTCAAAAGCTAGTTATAATATATTAAAAATTATACGTAATATAAAAATTGTTATTATTATTATTATTATTATTTTATTCTTTCGTAATTCAGTACTAATATAAAAATTAATTTTGTTGATATATATTCACCAAACCTTTTTTGTTGTAAAAAAAACGATAAATACATACAAATTACTATGTACACATAATTATGGATAGTTATTTTTAAAATAATATTAAAAAAAATGAATAATTATTTAGTAGAGTAATATAAAGGTATTGCTTAAGGAATATTAAAAAATAAAAAATCATATGTATTAACTTTATTTATAAAAATAAGAAATACATTATTAATTCAACTAGGTGCTTAGAAGTATTTTGATCATTTTATATTTTTATTATCTTACAATTATTTTTATTTTAGTTTAAAAATAGCTATAATTTATGGTATAAGTAATAAAATGAGAAGTCCAAATATCGTTTTCCAAAAGAATTGTGAAACATTTGACAACCCTTCCAATTCAACTCAATTAGACAAGATTTCACAAAAAACAAAAATAAAAATTTGTATAAGTAATAAAATGAAAATTTCAAGTATCATTTTCTAAGAGACTTGTGAAACATTTGACAACCCTTGCAATTCATAATTCAATTAGATAAAAAAATTCACAAAAACAAAAATAAAAATCTTTTCTTTTTTATCAAACATATGGTGTGCAATAATATATAACAATATATAAAGAGATACTTTCTATGTGTCCACATTTCTTTTTCCAGTTTTAACCTTAATTATTATTTTAAAAATTAATTATTTTATAAATAGTTTACCTTTAACCATTATTCTAAAAATCTCTTCTATCTTTAACAGCTATTTTAAAATCTTCTTTTGTGTACATATTTCATTTTTCTAATTTTACATTTTAACAACTATTTTAAAAATTAATTATGTATTCTTTATTGATCTTAACTCAGAAATTTCTATGAAAATTAAAAAACACGAACACACAAACGCAACAGCACCTGTGTTCTCGCTAGTATATGATATAAAAACTTCACTAGGATTGGGTTTCATGATCCAATTCAAAGTAAAAACACCAAATAATATTTTTCTAATTTCTACTCTAATATTCACATTTTATGTAACAAGCCATAATATCTCATCAACAAGTCTAAACTTGAATAAAAAAAACCCTAATATCTTAGCAATCTTTATTATGGAAAATGATTTTTTAACAACTAAATTTTGACAATTTTTCTCTTACAATCTGAGGTGACATCCTTCTAAGTGGCTTCCCATTTTTTCATTTTCTCCTTTCTCTATATTCCAAAACCACTTAGAAGATGCCACTAGTTATAGGAGAAAATTGTCAAAATATCATTGTCCTTTCATTGTTCTTCACATTAATGATCAAAATTATGATGTTATGATAAATCAATTATGTACTCTATGTCTAAATGCATAATCAATTAGTTGTCTACTCTAGTCTAGGTTTTTATAGTGTGTATAGTTAAAGACCCACAAATATGCAATCAATAATTATCATGCAGTTAAAACAAGAATAGAATAATCCTTCAAGCTATATATATTACTACCCACTTTCTATTTTTTATTTCTTCCAATTGTTTGGTTTGTTATGAAACTCATCCGCATTTCCACTATATTTTTCATCTTATCATGACCTTTATCAATTATGTTCAAATGATGTATGTCAAATAAATATTTATGATGTCTCATATTTAAATATTTCCATTATTTTATAATATTTTTATTTATTGTATATTTTGATAATGTTTAATACTCTCAATTTAAGTGTTTAATTACATAAATATTTCATTTACTATGTAATATAAAAAATTTATCTTTCTTTACTCTATTATTATTAATTTGGTTTCATTTGAAGAACTTTTGTTTCATTAAAACAATTTTCGTTAATTCTCAACCATTAACTATGTTGATATTTGAAAACATTTCTTAGATCTCTAAGGTATTTTTCATCTTATCATACCCTTAATATACATTTGTTTTTGTGCAATTTTATTCAATAGTTTTTCAAATTATTTCTAAGACATGCATTTGATAGTTTTTTAATATTTTTATTTGTTGTTTATTTTTATTATGTAGAATATTATTTTGATATATTTTATATAATTTTTATCAATCATACTGTAATTTTGTCATTATAATTGTATAAATAAATTTTATTTACTATAATATAAAATTTAATGCAATTTGCCATTTGTCGCAACCATAATCGCGACGGAACGACGAACCAAAAAAGAAAACGGGTTTTTAAAAAGAGATTTGGAGTCGCCACCATAGTTATTCTAGAAAACTATGGAAAACCATAAAGATAAGACAAGTCTGCGAAAAACTAGATTTTTGGATTCGGGAGTCGGTTACGCGTAAGGAAGCTATTATCACCCTACAGCGCCCGTCCGAGGGCGGTACCTTTAATTAAAAATGCAAAGTTGATGTGGTTTTCAAAATGTTAATTTCCCCCAAAAATAATGAAGCAATAATATTAAAAAGAAACAAAAATATTTTTTTAATTTTTTAGGCCCGACAAGGATTGAACTTGGTCCTACGTATTCTCATTCAAAATGAGAAATCAGGGTTACGTAGTTCTTTAAAGATACTTAGTTTTAAAAAAGTTGGTCTTTTTTATATTTTTGACATTTTGAATTATTTGAAAAAATGGTGTCACATGACGCGAACGGTCGGACAGACACCAAAAGAAAAGAAAATTAGTTTTGGTATTTTTGAAAATGAGTGTCACGCGATGCGAGCGACCGGACAGACACAATAAAGTGAAAGAGAATATTTTTTCATTTTTTGGATTTTTTATTTTTTTTGTAATTTTTAATAATTTTCAAATATTTGGTTTTCTAGGAATAAAAAAAATAATGATAAATAAATAACGAAAATAAATAAATAGTAATAATAAAAGTAAGTAAACAAATAAACAAATAAATAAATAAAAGGAAATAATTTATTTAGGAAGGGTGAAAGTGGGAAACAAAATATGAGGGTGTATGAGTGATTAATGGGAGGTACATGAGGTAAATGAGGTGTGTTTATTAAAGATGATGGTGCGGCTAGTAAAATATAAAACAAATTCAAAATAAGAGTAGAAAGTGTGTGCAGGAGTGCGGGATTAGTAATTGTGGAGGTGCGCGAGGAAGTAGAAGTGCAGCAAAAGCCCAGCAAGAAAAAAAATGAGACAGGGGTGCGGGATTATCAGAAATGGAGGTGTACGAAGAAAATGGAAAGGATAAACATGGGGTGTATGAGATAAAGAACAGGAGTGGATGTGATAACGGAGGGTGCGGTTATAGTGAATATGGGTCATAGATATTTGTAATCACTTTATTATCATTTTGTATTTTGTATTTTGGGGAGGATTTTTTTTCATTGCTACAATTATGGATTATAAAACAAAATAAAACATGTATTTAGATATTTTTCTTCAACTTAACAACACGACTCCGGCCCTGGGACGCGCGTCCAGTCGTCCTTAAACGCCGACGGCGACAGCGGCCACCGTCGACGGAGCTGTCGACGCTCGAGTCATCGTCTCGACCTCCTTTTTCCCTTTTTCGCGAGCACTCCTTCGTTCTCGTGTTCGCCCCTGACGTGAACCTCTGCTCGAACTCCTACCGGTCCTGGCTCACTCTAATACCAAATCAGGTGGCTGCTACGACCAAGACAGTCACCCCGCTGCAACCAGCCAAAGACGTCGCCGGCGACAGCGGCGCCCACCATGAACCTCGATGACGAGGGCCAAAGGATATGCGACCTTCGCTCTCCCTCTTTTCAGGCGCGAACTGAATTGCTTCCGCGCGAATCCAGGGTCACTGCCAGTGGTGCGCGTTCTCCGTTTTAAAGCTCCGACTAGCCGGCGGCAAGGCCGCCGGCGATGGTTTCTATTCCTTTGTTCATCTAGGTGCTAAGATTGGATGCGGCTGATTGGAAAAATAGGAGAGTCCGGTGCTGTTCGGGATGTAAGAGAACACGAAGAGTGGTGGTGAAGTATCAGCTTGATTTTCTGATTACAAGTCGAAGGTGATGGTGTTTGTTGGTCACTGTGTGAGATGGGTTGGTTTGTGGTGAGGTCGGGTTGCGGCGTGAAGGGGGTGATTGAGAGGTTGTGAATCTGCGGTTGAGTGTGTGGGTTGGGTTGGTTTGCGGTCTCTCTGGTTTTTGTGCAGGTGAAGGATTAAGATGAGGGTGGTTCATGTGGATTTGAGCGTGAGAAACGATGATGAAGAAATGAAGGTCTCACCTATAATGAAAACATGAATGGGTCTGTTTGTTTTCTTCCTTGCAAGGAAGGATGCAAATGGGATTAGGTGATGGGTTGAGATGGAAGGTCTAATGGCTGAATGCAGTGCTCTGGGAAGGGTTAAAGATGGAAGACTAATGGTGATGAAACGATTCCTGAAGGACGACGGTTTTAAGATTCTCACATTTCCTGTTTTTTTTCTCTTTTATGCAGGTTTGCTAAGGAAGAAAGATGAAGAAGATGGCTATGAAGATTGCATGACAACGGAGGTGAACGCACGATCATGCAGTGTTGTTTTGCTGGCTGTGTATGCTGTGATGTTGAGGTGGTAGACTTCGAATGGGAATGTTGCAGGATTTGAATGAGCTTTTGGTGCGTTGATGATGGTTGAGGAGCTTGGTATTTGGCTATGGCTGGCTATGTGCTGATGAGTGGTGCGGTGGTTCTATCTTTTCAGTTATTTCGTCCAGGTTGGATGAATAGTGATAAGCAAATAGTAACGACGACGACAACATCTCAAACCAGTAAAACATAACAAATAGTTCAACTGCACACGTCTACCAAATGAGGAAACCTCTAGTCTAACGTATGCAGAAGATTAAATGCCCAGTACCCTTTTCTCTCTTTTCTTTTTTTCAAACTCTGTTCTACTCTTTTTCATTGCTCTTTTCTTCTTCTTTTCCTTTTTTTTTTTCAGATCTTTTTTCTTTCTTTTTTTCTTTTCACCCTTTTTTAATCCGTTTTTTTGTTTTTGTTTTTTTTATCATTTTTTTTAATCCATTTTTTTTCTTTTTAAAATAATAATAATGATAATAATAATAATAGTAATAGAATGAAATAGAATAAATATGAAGAAAATTGAAAACAAAGAAAAAGAGAAAAAAAAGAAAAAAAGAAAACCAAAATAAAATAAAATAAATAGATAAGTAAAAATAAAATAAGATAAAAGGATATAATAAAATCAAAGTAAAATAAGATAGGAAAGAGAATAATAATAATAAAATAAAAAGTAAAAATAATACTAACAAAAAGTAATAAATATATAAATATAAAAATAAAATATATATATATATATATATATATATATATATATATATATATATTATAATCCGGACAAAATTGGGTGTTGACACTATTATTTTTGTTATCACCACTCAACATATATTGAAATTCAAAAGATAGAAGACCTATGTTAAAATTTTATTATTATTAGTTTAATATTTGTTCTTTCCATGATTTTAATCAAGTGATGTATTATAACTTTTATTAGTGTATAAAAAAAGAGATTCATCAAAATTAAAAAATTGAAGTAAACAACCATTTAAATTATATTTTAATTTGAATATTTTTTTTCCTTTTATAATTTTTTAAAAATATTTATAAATTTTATCAATTTTTTTGCAAATTTAATAAATGTTATGGTTGTCATAAGATTTTAATTGGTATTCTGATTTGGAATGTATACAATTATAATTTCTTTTTAAATATTTGATATCTAAGAAACAATCTTCTTCTTAATATTGAATATTTGATAATATTATGTTTCCTTTACCATAATTTTTTATTATTTTATAAAAATTAATTAATATTTAACCATAAGAAAATGGATACGAGTATGGGTACGAAAATATACTTGTTATCCGGTGGGAACACACACACGTGCACACACGCACACACACACACACACACACACATATATATATATATATATATATTATTACATTTACCACATTACAATAAATAATATCGTTTATTTTTTTGTCACCTCTTATTTAGTAATATCTTTGTTTGAAAAATATTGGCTACAACATCTTCATTCATTTAAGATAAACTATTATCAATTATGTAATTATTTTGAAAGGATATCAAGTTTCTCCCAGAAAAATATACATTAAAGAGGTGGAATAGACATGCACAAAGTGATATAATGATTGATCATGGAGGAAAGACAATTAATTTTGATCCTAGATTGGAAAGCTAAAAACAATATAAGCAACTATGCTCAAGACTTTTAAAATTAGCTAAGATGTATAAGATTATCTAGAAGCATGCATTGTGGTTTATGAAAAAGGTGTTAGAACTTGAGAATAAAGTGGTTGTTATTCGATTGAACCATCAATCACATGGTACTCATGGTACGACTATTGAGGCAACACAACATATTGTTGAACCTTCAACATCCAAAGATATTAGCTTTAAGAAGAAAGACATTCTAAAACAAAAGATGTATAGATGTTTGAAGAGTTTGGTTGTTGAATTAGAACAAAAAAAGAAGAAAAGTAAAACATTCACAACTTCAATCAAGTCAACATTTATTAGGGTCATCAACTTTAGTCCTATTGGAATCATATTCAGTTCCTTCTTTGTATCAACCATATCAAATGAGCTTCACTAGCATGCTTATGGTATGTACATTTATTTTATAATGTAACAATAACTTACAACAAATATTTTATTGAAGTGATTAACATACATCTTATTTTATTGTTTCGGGATGTTCAAGATGGCTTGTTTCAAGATGTTCAAGATGGCTACAATATTGCATCAAATCAATAAGTAGAATTTAGTTAGGCTACTTTAGATGTTAAGTCATTCCAAAGTTTCATTGAATCTTTATTAGAGATTGAGGTAGCTAATGATTAGTTGTTTGTATGATATGACTAATTCAATGTTTTTTTGTTATAAAATTTGATATGTTTATGTGATCAACTTTGCAACATGTATTGTATAAAAAAGAATGAAAAAGATATAGTTTCATCAACGACTTTTTATTAGATCAATTAAATTGTACATTATTACAATACAAATAAACTAAATATTACAAGAGAAACTTTTGCTTCAAAAGATAATCTACATATTACAACAAGAAGCTTTGCTTCAAAAGATAAACCAGATATTATAATAGGAAGCTCTATTTCAAAAGACATTCACCATTATCTAAAGCAACATATGGGGATGTACTTCTGAAGCTTCTCAAATTCCCACAACACCAATTATTAGTAAAGTTAGACCCACCACTCTAGTGCCCCAAGTTCAAATAATTTCAATATGGAGTTTATCCTTGAGGATTAAAAATATTAACCCAAAAAGAACCTAACCAGCATTATGAGCACAACCCCAAAGAGCTCCAACAACAACACTATCCATTCGGGTTCAATCAATTAAAATCAGAGCCAAGGCAGTTAGGTGGTTAGGACATGATAGTGTGTGCAAGCATCTAGCGAAGAAACCAGTCCAAGCATAAGGGAGCCATTGCACAAACCTAGGAATTCTCTGGATGGAAACAACAATTGGAAAGATAAGGATAAAGCTCTGCAAAGGAAAGACCGCAATTGCCAAACAATACTATTCAAGTTCAATGCATGTATTTAAAATTGTTGATATCATCTATATTTTTATTGTGAAATTTGAATGTCAACACAATCTCTAAAAATACATATCAATGCCATCAGAACTCATAAAGTAATGCCTTGAAATTCAAGTCCACCTTTATTAATAACTAGTAAATAACATGTTACAGTTTTTCTTCAATCCAACAAAGAAAATTATTATAGATAGAAGTTATGAACAAGCAAATACAACTCATACAAAATAAAGACATTACCAAGAGTTAGTGTTGGGAAGCAACCTTATTTCAGATAAGAATTTCTCATATAAGTAAAAGACAAAAAAATGTTCACCAAATCTATTAGTCAACTTTCCAACCAAGCACAGGTAATGTTTTTCTTTCCAGTACTAGATTCTGAAGCATTTCTATAATATTGAAAAATATGCAAGACAAATGCTACAAATGTAAATTCAAAGCTATCTCCCATAGGATGTTTGTGTAGCTGAATGTCAATACCTTATCATTTTTTAGAGAATGTTGAAAACATTGAAAGGAATCAATAAAGATAATTAAAAAAAGTTTTATTAACAAATGGTTGGAAAGCCACATTTCCCAAATGCTTCCCTGTAACTAAGCAGAAAAAGCCACAAAATAACGTGTAAGTCCAATTGCAAGCACAACAGTGTGGTGAATGTTCACTCAAATTTGGGTCGTATTCGACCACGTCATCCCTGACCGAAATTCAGTCGTATGCGGCCAAAATTTACCGAGTCAATCTTGACCGAAATTTGTACATATTCGGTCGAGTCGACCCCGATCGAAATTCGTTCAAATTTGGCCAACTAGACCCCAGCTAAAATTCGGCTGAATTCAACCAAGTTGGCATCGACCAAAATTCGGCTGATCCCGACCAAAGTTCGGTCGAGTCGACCACAACCAGAAGTCAGCCGAGTCCATCCCATGCTGAAATTCGGCCGAGTTAGCCCTAACAAAAAATTTGTCAAACTTGATGGTGTCGACCCTAAGGACACACGTTTTAGAAATTTCAATTTAAATTTCTTTTATAAAAAATGGATTTTGGAGTTTGAACTAGATCCAAATAATGGATATAGATTTCTAAAAATTTTAATCTAATTCTATTGAGAAAATGAATTTGAATCGAAAATCTAATCCAATTATTTAAATCTAAAATAGATGTAGATGGGATCACTGAAAATCTAATCCATGATCATCCCTAGTTTGAACCATATTAGGTTAAAGAATAATTTTTTTTTTCATGTAAGTCAAACACAATCTAATTTACTATTTGATTTCATTATTTTAATTACATAATTTCAACTTTTATGGTAAAATCATTCAATAATTAACAAAAGTTTCATATAAGACTCATCCATTATCATAATTAATAACCATTGCTAAAAACGCGTGTTTTTCTTTGGACAGATCTTCTTTTTCATTAAACACCATAAATCCAATTAATAAAATAATTAAAATTGCACAATTTGAATGGCGCAGGATTAAATTCTTCAAAAAAAGTAAAAACAATAAATCAAATAATACAAAAATGGGGATAGCAAATGAAAATCAATATTTTTTTTTAATTTTTGTTTCAATGATGGGTGTGCATGTCCAATAATTTACTTCTTAAAAAGTCTTAAAGCAGAACTAATTTGTGGGAAACTTTTTAGGAACAGTCTTTTTTTTTTCCTCTTTCCCTACTTCATGTGTCTTCTTTTCTGTAGCTTGTGATGAACTAAAAGAATCCATAATAATTTTTTTTGGTTTTGGATTCTTATAGAATCTGTAATATAAAATTTATATTTTGAATAATACGATTTAAAATATAAATCTTTACATTCTGATTATGTATTTTAAAATATTTTTGCATTATATATTCCGGAAATTAAAATGAAGAGGGGGTAAAACTAGAATTTAAAAGTTAACGGAGGTGAAGGAAGAAATTATGGAGGTGCAGAAAGAAACACCTTAAGTAAATCAACCCAATTTGTATTGGCATCACATAAAATCCTCTAAAAATAGATAATAGGTATCTATTTCAATTTTTTTTTTCCTTGAAACCATTTTATAAAATTGATAAAATTTAATTAAAGTAAATTAGGATAAAAAAATGTATTCCAATCTAGTGACATAAGGTCGTTATTAATGCTTTTTTAATTTTAACATTTAGTCATTATTGGCATAAGTCTGCCCAAACATTTTTTATAGATGCAAGTTGATGAATAGAAAGGACATTCCACAAGAATCCAATTCATGGCTGAAAGTTAGGTATATGATTAATTGGTCCAGTTCACAGTGTATTAAACTTATCAAAAGCATTTATACACAAAATTTTTATTAAAATATCTTTTAATTATATACATTTAATGAAAATGAATACATTTTCTGCAGGCTACGATCGCCACCAACCTGTATTTGAGCTACGATCGCCAAAAAAGATGAGCAACTCCTCCTGCAAAGACTTTGGCACTCGAGTTGATAAGAAATTAATATGAGTAAAAATCACTATAAGATGATAGGAATATTTATATATACACTTTCGTGGCTAGTGACGAATCTAAGATTCTAAGTTATTGAAGACAAGTCAAGTGATACATTTATACACCCTAAACTACACACAACTCTATCATAGAACATTGTCCAAAGGGGTTCAAATATATAAGATTAGGAGGCACAAAATATTTTTTTTTTTCAAATACTTGATAATAATTTCAACAAATCAGGAATGCACCTACAAACTCTGATGTACATGTAGGTCCTCCATTGTTTGAGGTCTTCTAGTACCCAGAAGATAATAGCAAACATTATAAAATCATAACAAGATTATGCTTATATATTTTCATATATTCAAATATATTACCCTTTTGTTTCAAGGAGATTATTATTTTATGTGAATCTTATACTCGAATCTTAATGTTTATTGGATTTCTTTGGTCTTAAACAATAATAATATATTTTGGGTCATGTAAGTATATTGTTATAATTTTTTAAGTGTTAATTAAAGGTGATATTGGCTAATACTTGATGAGAATTCAATTATCAGATTAAGTCTTACATTGAATACATATAATATGAATTTAATTTATATTCCATTGTATTTTTATTTTTTTGATGTGAATCCTTCCTTGAAGTACCCATCAAATATTAATTTATTAATTTACGATGGAAATTTGGAGAAAGTTATGTACAATAGTGGGAGAGCATTTAGGTTGGGGTGGTGATTTTTTAGTGGTTTAGTGGGTAATGTAGCCTACCAAATTCAACATTATCAATATAAGTGAGTGTTGGCAACTGAAATAGACAGTCAAAGATGTCAAAGTGTGGATAGAAGAGAGATAAAAAAAATTAGGATATTTTGTTTCAATATCGGGCTAAAATTAATGTTCATTCAGTCAACATTTTGCCTTCCCAATAATCATAATTATATAAATTAAAAATAAAAATAAAATCAATGTTCAAGAAACAAACGCTATTCAAAATTAAAATTTTATTTTTATTTATTTTTTAACTAAACTCCAAGGTATGTTAAATTTTAGCAATTTCAAGTCGCCAAAACCTAACCCTAGCCACCTAATTTTTCAATTGATGAAAAGTATAATAACCTAATTATTCTTGTTCCTTTTATTTTTCAAGGACGAGTCAAAATTTCAAATAATGTCATCACTTATTATAACCATTTAAGTATCACAAGAGTAATAGAAACTGAAATTAAAAGCAAAGATATATAAAAGTATTCATGTAGGGACTGAAAGTGGACAATTACATTGTTAAAGGGTTTAATCAAATTTTAGGGTGAAGAAGAAACCTTTGCCTTAATCATTTATAATTCTTGTTAAAAAATTATTTTACATATATGTCCTTTCCTACCATGTGCTTTATATTTGTTTGGTGTGTATGAATATTTATTTTCTTCTTTACTTTATTGGCAAGAGTGAACCCTAATCCCTCCATGTATCAGCAATTAATGAGTAAAAAAAGAATGGGTATTATTAATTTCTGTCAATTCAATTTCAATTTTAGTAATTTCTTTCTCTAGACTATGAGTAGTAATAATAGCACAAATTGAAGCTCTACGAAACTCTAATACATTCAAATAGAACATTTTCAAACAATTGAAAACAAATAGGCTACATAGATATGCAAAACAATGAAATTTCCAATCAATATAACTTGTTATCTCTTGAGGCCTTTTAAAGAAGATGTGGAAAAGAGTTATTGAGAGATTTTTCTTTCTTAGTTAATTTTGAATGTCGGAGTGGATTGAACAATTTCCCCATTTTAAAAAAGATATAACTTTTCTTTATTTCATTTTATTTTTAAAAATAGTTAACAAATTTATGAGAAAATGGTTACTCGGATTAATTTTTGGGTTAATTATTTCTAAGGTGGTGAGTTTATTTCCTTAAAAGGTAATGCTAAATTAATATGAAAACGAAATAACAAACTAAATAAAATAAACATAATATATATATATATATATATATATATATATATTATTTTTGCTAAATTTTTATGAATGAATTAAGCTTTTTAAGGCAAACAATAAGATAGTTAAATAATAGAAATTAAATTTTAATTTTAATTCTTTCAATAAATCTCTAAAAGAATTCATTTTTTATTATTATTTATTTGTTAAGTGATGAACTGATTTAATATCACTCTTAATAAATCTTAATAGTTTTAATACCACATTAAAAAAGTTTACATTTTTAAAAGATAATTTATGTATCTAAAATTATGACACCAAAAAACTTTAAAAATTAATATTTATAAATTTTATTTTCTTACATATCACTTAATTTTCTTTATTTTTATTAAACATCAAACTTTGGATTGATACTTATACTCCTAACTTATTATAAGGTAAAAAGAAAAAGTTGATTTGAAATCAAGATTCTTTTGGGTACAAGGATAGCTAATGGGTTTTCTTTTTCCATGTTATAGCCAAAGCATAAAAATTTTGCAGAAGAAATTATGATGTTTTGGACACTTACACATAATAGATTGTTTATCACCACCACTACACCTTGCCGACAAAATAAAAGGGCACAATTTGTTACAACGTCTTTCATAGATTTGATTTGATAGAAAACCAAACATAAAGGCAAAATTTCGTAATAGAATAAGAAAAAAACCAAGGTAAAGTAATTTTGGTTGGTGGAATTCTGACATCATTTCAACACTGTGATTGACTTTATTTCTGGATATTTTAGGGTTCCCAAAAAAAATAAATAACAAATAAAAACTCAATTTTTTTCATGACCCTATTCAATTCCTTTTGTCAAACTTATCCAACTTTGAGGGCATTGGAGAAGAGACACATAGCTTTCAACGTTTGTGCCCCACCATTGAAGGGTCCTTATAAGCACCTTTTCTTCTTCTTTTTTCTTTTTCTTCATCTTCTTCTTAGGGTATATCAAATGCTCAAATGGAGTGTGGTCCTTCCATTCAAGGAAACTATGCCCTTAAATTAAATCTACTTCAACCTTGTTCCATCTCCATATATATACATCACATTTTCTTCAACTTTCAAACTCAACACCACATCTTACTATAAATAAATCTCATTATTATAATGTTGTTTATGCCTCCAATGAAACAAATTTTTAAACCTTGTCCTTTCTCAAATGATTCAAGTGCATTTCATAATTGGAGTCCAGACGTTTTCTTATTGGCACATAAAAAAAAAATTTGGATTCAATTATCATATAGGCGATATAAATCCATAGTTTTAATCATGAGCTTTTGTTTTTTTATTATTATTATTATTTTGCCATCATAATGAGCACATGTAGTATTTTTTTTTTCGACAGTTTCGACACATACTATATAAAGCCAGAATTTCTTATCGTGATAAGATTGGTTAATTGAACAATTTTTTAAATATATTTATTTAATTTATTTGGTTTTAAATTATAGGCTATAAATTAAACATATATCAACATGGCTAACAAATATATCATCAAATTATAACACAGTCCACATTTTCTTATACATTGCCCGGATTTTAAAATTATCTCGCTTGGTATTTTTACTTTTATCAACTTTGTGGGTAAATTTTGGAAACTGGACCATTATATTGGTACACAATTTTATAAAGTGTAATATGTTAAAAAATTTAATTTAATTAAACACATATTATGAAGTTGGAAAATCTCAAATGTGAACCGCATTACATTTATAAATAATTTGGTAATGATATAATGAATTGTTGTTAAATCTAACAACAATCATCACAATAGATTCCAACGTCTTTTAATAATTTTTGAATTTGAGTGTAATGGAAACTAAGTTTTATCTTTAAATTGAGTTATAATATGTTCTACATAAAACATACCAAGTAAACTTTTATTATTATTTAGATGAAGATTTTCCTTTTAAAATAGTTTATGGTATACGTCAATGTTAATATTTACTTAAGTACAAAAATAAACTCACATATTCAAATAATTCGTGTTATATGTTAGTGTTAATGTTTGTCTAAGTACACAAATAAAGCTATGTGTTAAGATTAATGTCTTTCGATATGATATTGATATTCGTGCTAATAATTATCTTAACATTTTCTTTGTGAAGTATATCTTCATTTCAGGTAATCGATAAGTCAAAACTTATACTCGTTCATAATTTATGATTCTAAATTCTTCGGAGCTTAAGTCTAGGAATTGTGGTCTGTCAAAGATAATAACTCTCGCTATTTAAGAGAGTATAAGAAATTGATAATATTTAAATTTAGATATTGGACTTGGAGTTCTCCATCACATAAAACTCGTTCATACATATAAAAAAAAAAGTCAACTTGTTCAAATTAATAACTTACTTAAATAAAAATTAATTAGGTATGTATAATACTATTATATAACTTATAAATTGATGTTAAGAACAATTTAAGTATACAATTGTTTTTAACTAAGACATTTTTGTTATATGAACAAATTTGATTTTAGAATTAATCAAACAAGGAAAATTCTTTTTGCACGCTTATTTTAAGGCTCTTACTTTCCTGCGTGAGAAAGTCTTATTGAAGTTGAACTCCACCCTATACTTCCCATAATAACCAAAACTCAATCTGAAAATTTCCGAAGAGGTTGAAGAGGAGACTTTCCCTTTTTACCAGTTGCTCATCATATGATTTCTTTTGACTTACTATTTTTTTTTATGCGCGTGATGCAGCAGATTATTAAGTATATACATATAGTTATTAAATTTATTATGAACATATATGTGTAAAATTTTAATGTGAAATAAATATTAATTTGATTATCACCTTCTGAGTGAAGCAAGAGGGTTGAGGGAGTGCAAGGCGAAGATCCAATAATTCAGGACATGTGCGAATCAAAGATTCTATCCATTCTCATCTAATCTTTATTATATACAAAAGTGTGTTTAATGGTACAAAGAAGTAGAGAATTATAGTTAATAAACAAGTGAAAAATTAAAATAAGTTAATTAATTTCTCTTTTTATCTTGATAAAAGAAATAGGAATAACATAGGTGCAATTACGATAGAAAAAAAGAGAATCATATAATGTAACAATTTATTTTTATTTTTAATTTAATGATTATAATAATTTGTTTTCGTTAACTAATTTTAAGTATTATTTTTAATTTAAAATAATTGGAAAACTAGATCAGAATTTGATGGATTAAAATATAGTTTTAAAACTCGTTTCTAAAATCCGAATTCTGAAATATTAGGTAAATATATAAATAGTGCGGTGGGATATACTTTTCCTTTTCAAAAAAGATTTCTTGCATTTAGATCTTAAAATTACGATCGGAAATAAGACCAAATCCGGTTTGTGCATTTATCGCACGTGCCGGTCGACCCGGTTCAGTGATTACTGCTAACAAAACTTTAAAATTATTGATGGAACCCACATGTTCCCGTTTATCAGAATTCTTGTCGGAGAATGACACGAATACGACACGTGTCCTCATCCAGCAGCTTATGTGTACAAACCCAATAACTTCGCCACGTGTACACGCGGGTACAGCATTGAACTAAGGTAATCGAATGTAGCGGAATAAAACCGCGGGTGCAAGTGTACAGAAGTGCAAAGAAAAATGGCCGTTGGATTGATCAGGAAATAGGGGAGCATGGTTTTAGTGTAGTGACGGGTGCAGGGGATGGTGCCCCGTGGCGGAGACGAGTACAAAGGAAGTTTTACCCACGCGGCGTGCCAGCTGTGAGGGCCGTGGAGTCCGTGATTGCGTGCAGGGTGGAGCATGCGGGACCCACGTATGCCCTCACTCTCACTACACTACACACTTCCCATCTGATTAATCATATGCTAATTTATGTAATGTTATAAAATTATTAGTATTTTTTAAAAAATGAAAAATTGTGTGGATGAATGAACTATCACTTACCTGTCATGCTCCCCAATGCCCACTCCCCTCTTCTCACCAATCCCACTCAATAATACCTTCTATTCTTTTTTTTTTCTTTTTTCTTTTCTTTTTCATTAATCACAATGGATTACATAAAATCAATATTAGTTATATAATTACTTGATAAGTATTAATTTAATTATTATTATCAATCAAAATATAATGTCTTTTGAAGATCACAATAATAATTCCGATAGAGACTAATAAAAATCATTTTCTTTTCACATACGATACTAATATTTTGTTTTCTGGTATAATTAGATAATGTCAATCATTATATTTAAAATATTGTTCACTTTAAAATTTAAAATTTTGTTACAGTTTTATCTAAAATAATATTCCTAAAAATGAAAAAAAAAAATTAAATTACCCTTAATCTCAATTTCTAAACTATATATATATATATATATATATATATATATATATATATATAATACTATTAGGTATACCTGTTCTAACTATTAAAAAATCTTATATTATTTAAGTAAAATTATACAAACATGGTACATTTATTATTATTATTAATATTCACGAAATAATATTAAACTGCATTCATTATAAAACGTAAGAATAATCATTTTATGAAGAGAGTGCCGATATCTATTAATATTATTCTTAAATATATGTGGAGAAAACTTAAACAAAGGTTATTATAAGATTGACAAAATAATTTCAAGAAATTATTTTGTTTCAGTTCAATTACTTATTATAATTAAAAAACTGTAAACATTTATAATAATTAATTTACTTTCACTCAACAGGTTTAACTCAAATCATTCACAATAGAAAATTGACATTATATATATATATATATATATATATATATATATATATATATATATATATATATATATATATATATATTTAAACAAGAATAAACACTTAATTTTATATATTTATATTTAATGTTGAATTCAACTTTTGTTGGTGAAGCTTTGTGTAGATCTTCACATGCATGGTTATGGACTTTCATTAAGGCCAATATATTAGTTCAAATAACATGTTCTTATTTTAAATATGTTTCACAAGACACTGTTTATGTTACCGACACCATAGCTTTTGATCACTGCAAGAATAATCGTTTTTGTTATTCGATCCTTATCAATTAATAATTACTTGATTAAACATGTTTATGCATTAAATTTTCGAGTTTTCAGTTTGATTTGAAATTCAGACTTCTGCCACAGTATATTATTGAATAATACGTTCCATTCTGAAACCACCATTGTTTTAACATATAATAATCGTATCAGTGAACATTAAAGTAGTCAATAAATAATTTTACGATGTAGAATTTTTCTAATAAAATTTAAAATACTTATTATATAATAATTAACAGTTAATAAAATTATATAAAAATAAAACTAACCTAAAGTAATCCATCCATAGTATATTTTTGTATTCAATGTAACGCACCATAACAATGTATACAGCTCAAATATTTATATAAAAAAAGTCTTCCTCTATTAATTACACTTCATTTATTATATTCACAGATCAGCAGTTAAAATTAAATATCACATTAACTTTTATATGAAGTCAAACTCAAGATGACATGCATAAAATTATCTTCTTGTTTTCAAAGAATTTAAGCAAAATGGACTAACAAGTATGTTTTTATTATATAAACTTTCCTGTTTAATAATAATTTAAAAATATTTAAAATTGTAAAGCTGTACAATTAACAAAAGAAGTGTTTATTTTTTTAAAAGAAAAAGTACAATGTTAACATTATGTGTGTGATTTATATGAATGGGGAAACTAAAAAAAAAAGTATACTTCCTTTTAGTATTTAATTAAACTAAGACTCCAACCTATCATTGATTTGCAACATTGTATTCTTTTTTTTTATATTACTTGTGTTGTTTTAGTTCTAAAAACTTCTAATTTATATAAACCAAATTTCCAAAGAGGAGTAAGTTCATAACTACCAAAGGAGAATTCCATGGTAAAATAATAGTTTGGAGGGTCAATATTGATGGCAAAATAGTACAAGTAAAGTTTCCAAGGGACCAAATTACACATTTTATATATTTTAATATATAACACATGATCAAATTGAAGTAGTAAATTGGTAAAATAATGTGAAACTTGGGGGAAAAGACTAAGAGAATATTAACACCTTTTTTGTTTTCTCTCTCTCTCTCTCGGTGTCAGATTTTTGACTCAGATTTTTGAGTGAATAGCTTGCAGATGAATTTTACCAATGCCCAAAGCAAAGAGAGTGAGATATTAGTATTATATGAGAAGAATAGAGTGTGGTGAGAGAGAGAAACTAAGGTGGAGTGGAGTTATGAGTTTGTGTCTTTATGGTAAAGTCCTTGTTTTCCTCTCCATGGTTAAATGTTACTGAGAATAGAAGGCAGCAGAATAATAAAAGCAGAGAGAGAGAGAGAGAGATTCACTCACTCACACAAATTTCCTTTGTTTTGAAAAGAAGAGATATACGTAAATGGAGAGAGAAAGAGAGAAGAGAAGATGAAACACAGGGTGTTGAACAGCTGATATTCTCTGCTTCTCCATTCTCTGAACCAAATTTTCAATTTTTAACACAAATAAGCTTCTGGGGTTGTTGTAAAGTTGAAGGCTTTGGGGTCTGATCCATTGGGATCATCATCATCATCAAATGGCGAAGCCAGGGGTGTTGGAATCTGATCCAGGGGTGATGGTGAAGAAGGCCATAGAGTTGAAGAGGGAGCTTCAGAGGTTGGTGAAGACCATTATGGATGATGAGGATTGGAGCACTGAGACCATTGATCAGGCAAAAGAGACTCTTTGTGTTCTCAAGGAGTTGAAACTCAGAAAGAGGTCTTCACTGTCTTTCAAACTGCAAAACAGGAGTGTCTCATCTTGCCCTGATGAATTCAAGTGTCCTCTTTCCAAGGAATTGATGAGAGATCCTGTCATTGTGGCTTCTGGTCAGGTTAGTGTCAGAATTTCAAGTGGAGAATCACAATTCTTCATCTTCCAACATTTCTTTCCCTGTTAATCCTCTTATTTTGCCTATAAACCAGTATTGACATGCTTTGATTTTTAAGATATTGAAGGTATTTATTTGTAGAAATAAATACCTTTTTTTATAAAATATTACAATTATTGGTCATTTTGTGTGAGTATGGAGTAACAACAACAGCAACAATTTGCTGTGTTTGTGGTGTCTGAGGAAATGCTGGAACAGAAGCTAAAACAAAACAAAATTGGGGTGCTGTGCTGTTATCATTGTTATTAATTTTAAAAACATTTGGGCACCTAGAAAAAATGAGTTGATGAATTATCCAGTTGAGGCAAGAAGGGTAGAAGTTCTTAAGAGAAATGCTTCTTTTTTTTTGTATTTCATTTTTGGAGGAATTAATTTAACTAAACTGAAGATATAGATTCTGGTTTTGGCCTTTTGTACATCTCTCTTTTGCTGGGATTTCAGTACTTTATTCTATATTAAGTGACTAAAAAGGTGTGGGAAAGATAGAAAGGGAATATATTCAGTTCTTTCCAAGTCCAGTGCAGAGCCTTAGAGATATTACTTTTTTCTTTTGTTTGATGAAGTTAATAATATTGTTCATATTATCTGTTTTAATAAATGTGATGGTAAATCGTTTCAACCTTTGCAGTTGTGTTTTCGTCTGTTTTTTTCTTCTTCTTTTCTTTCAATCCAAACAATTTTAAACTGTTTCACATTTTCTTGTTCAATGTGTGAGTAGGACTTGCTGCATTTTACTTTGGAATAGTTTTACACTGGCTCTCATGGAAGTGCAATACCAAGTACCTTTTGTTTGATGTGCCAAACTTCTGTGATCTTCCATTTAGTTATGTAGTTAGCTTTACTGCATTTATGTTTGAAGTGTACATTTGAAGAAACAAAAAAAGAGGAAAAAGAAAAAGAAAAAGGGCAATTTGATGATGTACCTATGATAGTCATTGTAGATGGAAAGAGAAGGAGTGGGAGGTGGAAAAAGAATAATATTATTCCGTGTCCATATGTGTGATTCTTGAGTGAGTGGCGGTGGTGATTGTATATTTTGTGTACAACTTTTGACTGGTTTTCACAAAAGGGAATAATTAAAATCTAGTGTTCTTGGCCTTTTTCTTTTTCTTAATTACTACAGTGATGTCTTCCACCGCCCCCAACTACCTTTTCTTTCTTTCTGTCCTAAGCCTTTTTCTGTGCAATGATACTTCTGATTGGTTTTGAGTTTAAAACACAAATGGAGATTATGCAGATATTTTCCCTGTCCAATTATAAACAATGATTCATTTTGTTTCCCTCTTTTGGTTTCAATTATGCAGACATATGATAGACCTTTCATTCAAAAATGGATAAATGCTGGAAACAGGACTTGCCCTCGAACGCATCAAGTTCTTTCACACACTGTTCTTACACCAAATCATCTAATAAGGGAAATGATAGAACAATGGTCAAAAAACCAAGGGGTTGAATTGTCGAACACTGTTCAATACATCGATGAGGAAGGTTTAAACCAAGCAGACCGAGATCATTTTCTCTGTTTGCTTAAGAAAATGTCATCAACACTTTCTGATCAGAAGACAGCTGCAAAAGAACTGCGCATGTTGACAAAGAAGCATCCTTGTTTCCGGGTACTTTTCTGTGATTCTGTAGATGCCATTCCCCAATTACTGAAGCCAATTTGTGGGAGTGATTCTTTGAGCAGTGTTCACCCTGATCTCCAGGAAGACGTGATCACAACACTCCTGAATATCTCTATTCATGACAACAACAAAAAGCTAGTGGCTGAAACTCCTATGGTGATTCCTCTCCTTATGAGAGCATTGAGATCTGGAACAATTGAAACAAGAAGCAATGCTGCAGCTACCCTTTTCACCTTGTCAGCTCTGGACTCAAACAAGGAAATCATAGGGAAATCAGGTGCCCTAAAGCCATTGATCGATCTCTTAGAAGAAGGGCATCCCTTAGCCATGAAGGATGTTGCTTCAGCAATTTTTAACATATGTGTGATGCATGAGAACAAGGCAAGAGCAGTGAAGGAGGGTGCAGTGAGAGTGATTTTGACAAAGATAAAGAATGAGGTTCATGTTGATGAATTACTAGCCATCCTTGCACTGCTTTCAAGTCACCAGAGGGCTATTCACGAGATGGGAGATCTCGGAGCAGTGGCTAGCTTGCTGAGAATTATCAGAGAGAGCTCCTGTGAACGCAACAAGGAGAATTGTGTGGCAATTCTTCAAACAATTTGTCTGCATGATAGATCAAAGTTGAAGGAAATAAGGGAAGAGGAAAACAGTCACAAAACAATCTCTGAGCTTGCACAGAGTGGAACATCAAGGGCTAAGAGAAAAGCTAGTGGAATTCTTGAGAGACTTAACAGGGTTGTTAATATCACACACACTGCATAATCTCTCTTCAGCCCTCTCTCATCGTATATTCTGCATCTTTCTTCACAACTTTAAGCTGTTTAAACTTAAAATCACTCAGAAATTCTGTCTCTTCACCAATTTTTGTACATTCCCTTTTCTCAACTCATCTTCATCAGTTAGTCACTGAATAAATTCATCTGCTCTCTGCCTCCAAATTCTTCAAAATCTTCTACACAACTCTACTCAGGATGTTTTGGCTTAAAACTTTTACTTATGTTTATAATATATCATCTCTATGTTACATCATATGGTGTTATGTTATGGAAAGAACATTAGGATAGTTCACGACGCTCAAGGTTCAAATAGGTAAAATCTTTGATTTTGGTTTTCAGAAAAAAACATTCAAAAATTTTATTTTTCTGTACTAATTGATTTAGGTTTCTAAAAAAAGTTAAAAAATAAATTTTAAATAAGATTATGATATATTTTAATATAAATTATTTTATTAGTAAATAAAAATGTTTAATTCTTAAATTTGTTTAAAATTTAATTTAGACTCTCGTATCATTTAGCCGTCGGGAGAATAATTAGTTAGTTTTAGATAAGGTGTTTTATGTTCCTATGGTATCTTATAAAATTTAAGAATTTTACACATTTAATTTTAGAAAAATGATTTTTCTTTTTACGACTAAATTTTAATAATTTTTTTTTATTATTTTAGTAGTATTTTTTAAGTAATTTTTTTTTATATTTTAAAATCACTTAGGAGATGTCATATCAGATTATAAGATAAAGTTGTTAAAATTTTATTGTCCTTATAAGATTTCAAGAATGAGTGATGAACTTTATTTACGTGAATTTTGTGATTGAAAAAGTTGGTTTTTAATCGGTATGAACAAGTTAATCAATGCACTGCTAAATCATATGTTATGTTGGAAAAATTGGTTGAGCAGCATTCTTCAATTTTAAACAACTTATATAAACAAACCGTGTTACAATGCTCTTAAATGATTATGAGCACAGAAAAAGTTTCATTGTTTCAAATTGGTTAAACACAGTTGCTTACTTTTATATATATATATATATATATATATATATATATATATATATATATATATATATATATATATTTTTTATATATAAAATCTTTT
>Ga0214543_1004419_pt1 | contig 26673 bp, 9 predicted proteins | sample CNSS2metaG_FD_160094 | JGI IMG/M metagenome (GOLD analysis project Ga0214543, IMG submission 160094) | Root nodule microbial communities from cowpea collected in UCLA plant growth center, Los Angeles, California, USA - CNSS2 | ecosystem: Host-associated > Plants > Roots > Nodule | place: USA... | reverse complement strand
TTCTCCTTGGCAAAGACTTTGTAAATAAATCTGCTAGATTTTCACATGAGCGAATCTTTTGGATCTCTACATCACCATTTCTTTGAAGATCATGAGTGAAAAAGAATTTTGGAAGAATATGTTTTGTAAGAATTTTTTTATAGTAATAATCAATAATATAAAATGAGTAGGAAACACAGCGATTCTAAAAATTGAGAATAGAATAGTAAGCCCTTTCTTGCATCTATGAAACCTTTTTTTTTTTCTTTTTTAAATATATTTTTGGTAAAGTAAAAGAATAGAAGCCCAAGACACCAAAACCTTCTCCTAAAACAAACCAAACATTCCTCTCATATTATAGTTTTTGTCATATTTCACATAAAATTCAAGTTAGATATCATTTGACATATACTAAAAATATTTATTATTTATCATCACATAAAAATTTGGTAAATAAAAAGAAAATCGAAAACACAAAAAATATATGAAAAACCAGAACAAATCCATGCAAAGTATACAAAATAAACATCCCAAAATACCTAGATACAAATATAAATATGGGAAGAAGAAAAAATTGTCTAGAAAACTTATACAAAATTGAAGATAAGCTGAAAAATCTCATTATGGAAAACAAATTTAAGTTTCTTGCAAAAATTAAAATCGAGTATCATTTAAAACACTCCATTTTCCAAACCTAAAAGCTACCAATTATGGATTGAAAGTATTATAATCCATTTTCGATTAGAGTATTTATACTTTTACAAAACCTATTATCAAATTTTTAAGTAACTATTAGCCATGACAAGTTTACTTTAAGAATTTCGCTCAATGTTATTTGATTCCACAAACACAATTACATTGTAAAATTTAAGACTTTTATGGTTTATCCCTTTAAATAAAACTACATCACAATTAGAAAAATCTAAATAATGTCCAATTATAGTGTTAAAAAATATATTCAGAGATCAATCTAACTTTATAATTAGAGACCGATTTAAAGATCAAATTTTTTTATAGTCAAAATCTTAATAAATACTGTTAGTAACTAATTTAAAAAAAGAAATTGATAAAAATTAATTTAATTACCAATTTTAATTTTTTTATTTATAATATAAATTATTTTAGTTATCAATAATTTTTAATTCATAATGATATCTAAATTGATACTAAAATGACTAATGTTACTAAATTTGGTTATTATTTAAGAATTATCCTCTAATGTACCAAGTAATATGATATAATATAGTCCCCTTTTATCAATTAACTCTATCAATTAACTCTTGATTTTTAATTTCAACCAAATTTACCAAGTGAAAACATCTTAAAGATATTTTCAAAATCACACATAATTGTTTCAGTTTATCTAATTATTTCAAATTTGATTTGTGGATAAATTATCATTCCAAGATTGGATATACATAAGATCTTCACAAAATTCTTCATTGAATTTATTACAATAGTTTAGTTGAATTTATGTTTATGATATTTATGTTATTTTATGTTTTACCAGTCAAAGTTTAAACTATTGTAATAAATTCAATGAAGAAATATCAAAAACACAAATTAAAATAAGTACCTTAAAATATACGATCTCAAACTGAAGTTCAAGTCAGGCAAAACAATCCAGGATAGGTCAAAAAGTCGATTAACCAACGATTTTCTACTAAATTTAATTTAAAAAAGATTCTATTTATGCAAAAGTAAATCTACTTTATGCTTCACAAAGTTAGAGTAATTTGCATATAGGATCCAGATTCATATCTCATTTCTATAATTGACATTGAGCTCGATGATATATCTGTTAATCAATTAAAGAAAAAAATTTAATTAAAGTTAGACACTTGATTGTTCTAATATTAATTGAGATATAATCTATTTATACCCTATTTATGGAGTGATGCAGGGAGACAGAAAGTAGTACTAAAAATGAGAAGCAGAACCTAAACTGATAAATTCAAAACCAACCGCAGAGATAGAAAAAACACAGCTTTTGAACTTCACTTCACATGACCAACCATGTTATGTGACCACAGATCTAAGCAGAAAATGTGGTAATTTGTGCAGAAAGATCAAGGCAAGGGTTTGCCTCAAGCACTACTACAACAACATAATCCAACATTATATAATAACCAGACAAGTTACTTACCATTGTTGTCATTACCTAATTCTCCTAACTAATTAACTAACCAAAAGTTTGCAGTAATTTTTGACAGTTTTAGAGTGTCTAGTTTCCATCTTCAGCAGACTTCAGGTAAAGGCTTTCACCCCCTTCACCGGAGCTTCCCCCTCTGCCATCACCGGAGCCACCAATATCCTGCTTGCCACTTCCACCACCGATCATGCTTCTTCCATGCAAACCCTCTCCGGCAGAGCCGCCGCCGCCGCGGACAAAGTCCGGAAACCCTCCAGAACCTCCTAATGTTGAGCTGCCAGATCCCACATTCACATGGCTCCCTTCACTTTGCAGCATGTGAAGTCCTGAACTTCCCCCCAGTTGGCTGTGCATCACTTGCTGCTGTTGAAGTGCCGAGTATGGCTGCTGCGAATACAAATGGGAGGATCGTGCAGCCATTAACTGTTGTGGTGTCATCTGCTGTGCTTGTTGAGCCTGCATGTAGTGTGCTCCCTGCTGCATCATCCCCCCAGAAGGGTACTGCACCATCAAATCCATACATTAGATTCAGACAATGTTTAGATAAAAGTTGAAAAATAGTTACTTTCTGTGAATTTTGATGCAAAACTCAGTAAGGTAATATTGTGTACCTGACCAGGCATAGTGGGTGGTTGAGGCTGAGAATCTGCTATTGCTGCTAAGTACATGAGATTTCTCTGTAGTCTTGCTTGATTCCTGCAAAAAATTGAGAATAAGTCTAAGATAACCTTCTAAAGTTGGATCATTGTGGAATTCTTAACATCTCTGAATGAAGTATAACACCAAGAGGAGACTAGACTTTGATAAGATAAGAAAATTGAGAACAAAATAAGCTCACTTCAACTCTAGAAACTAGTTTTGAAAGGGAAATTTTCTTGAGTGATTATAAGTACTGTTGAACTTCAAGAAGTATTTCAATAGCTTAAGTAACTAGATGAATCTTCATTGACTTTATAATCTAACATAACCTATACTTTAAAGAATAGAAAAAGAAACAGTTGCACTTGTCCTTCTATCTTGCATTGAAAGGTTAATTTTGAGTTTCTCTATGTATAGCTGAAAAATCCGAAGTTTGATTTCCACCAGAAACCTTTCAAGATAAATAAGTTAATTCAGTCATACATTATTAGTTCCAGCTGCATCCAACAACCAAGCTTCATTTCATTAAATGAAGGTAGCTACACATTGACAAATGACATCATTAGACTCTACATCCAAAACCAAAACTTAAACAAACATCTATAGAAGGATATTTTTTTAATGATATCCTGTTGTTTTCACTTCAAAAATCATATAGTTGGACTGACCAGTTGACATAAATGAATTTTCAGAAAAATAGAATTTACATTAGAATCAATGGAGGTGTCAGCAAAAAAAGTTATTTTCTGTACTACAGAAATCTGAGAGATCCAGTGAAGTTATTGGAGAGAGGATAGAGAAGAATCAAAGGATCAAGAGAAACAACATTAATCAGAAGAGTTCATTCATGTGGGGAATATAGAAAGTGAGAATTTTAAGCAACTTCTCTTAAGAACTAAAAGCATCTACAATGAAGATCTTACAAGAAACTAGCAAAAAAGATCTATCACAAGATATATAATGAAACAAGATAAACCAAAACTTAAATTCAGAAAAGAATTAGAAGACATGACATTGCAAAGTTTATATGTAAAAACAATATCATATAGACAGAATTTATAAGTACTGTCGTATTTTTTTTCTTTGCATTCTCATAGCTAAATCTTGTAATTACGTTCATCATCCTTGATGTTATTCCAATAAGAGCAATTGGCCTGAAAATGTAAAAGAGGCGTACCTAAATACTTTAAATACAGGCTCATAAAAGAAGGTAAATTCTTGGTGATTTCAATGGCACTCGTGTATGACACTAAATCAGTTACATTCTTCTGGCACACATTCAATTTTCATTCGTTAATTTGCTGATAAACTTAATTTTTACCTGCCATAATATATAAATGTCTGATGGAATGGGAAAAATTCTCAGGTGGTGTGAGTCCCCTATCTATTTGGCAAGGGCCATATAGAATTAAATTGAACCAACTTAGAGTGAAAATAACATCAAGATTTGGATACTGAAAATTTGTTGAAAACAAGAAATCACATCGGAGACGTATAACTATTGACTTGTAGTCTTTTCTGGGATGTGAAAAAACCACCTTTAGAATGTGGAACTAAACACACTAAAAACATTATTACCTAGCAATAAATTAAGAAATGAGAAACACAAAACTCAGTTCAAATATAAAAGGATAATTATAGTATAATCCTTACTCAGCACACTCGCTCAGCTTGCCAGAATTCTGGCTTTCGACAATCTTCAGGATTAAGGACTTGTTCTCATCCAGGTACTGCTTGTAAAATAACGGGGGTTAGAGGTCAATTGAAGGATCAACATCATAATTAATATCATATAACTGTTACTAAAAATAATCAAGCAAGGGTAGCAGCAAAATTTGGAAACCTCCTTCCTGTTACTGAACTGTATTTCTATGAAGAAAATACCATATGATGCACGTATATTTAAGGTTAGAAAACAATGAAGAGTGTTTACTGAAGTTGCATCAGATATAGTAAGTATATACTAAGCTATAAATAGTATATGAATTTATATGTTCTACTTTGATCTAAGTCTGTCTGCCTTAATTTCTTAATTGTCCTACCGTTTAGGTATGTAACTAGAACTGCACCACATTAATCAAACCATGTCCTTGAATCAAACACTTCTTACAAAATAACATTTACCTTGATGAAATACCAAACTAAACACAAGTGCAGACATGTTATCAAAATCTAATATGAGAAAAAGATTTATAGATGTAATTTGAGGTTATTTGAAGCATTAATAGCAAGTGTGAAAGAGGGATGGAAATAGCAGAAAGAGGTATTGAAGGGTGAGAGAGAGCATGTGCATTAAGAAACATAGGAAAAAGATTACAGAAAATGTGATCTGAGCGGTGAGGTGAGAAAAGCAGAAGCAGGCATGATAAAAGGTGTGATTGAGTGAGCACAGCACATGTAGACAGGATATTTATACAGATGCAAGAAAGAGTAGCAGAAGCTGACAAGGGAAGAAGCAGAATAAGAGAAGGAAGGGTGTGAACAGAAAAAACTAAAAGGAAACGGTTCTAAAAGTGGCATACAATACAAGACCCACAAGCAGTGCTGAGACAAAAGGGCCCTGAGCAGAGCGAGAGGGGACATGAATGATGAATGTGAATGAATACATATATATGTATACACATATATACGCATATAGATACAACATGTATGTATATGTGTGATGAGTAGGATGAGTAGGATGAGTATGAGAGGAGGTGGAGAAGGGAGAAGAGTGAAGAACCTGCTGAATGTGATCAGTGGTGACGTTGTTGGGGTAATAGGCTGCCATCAAGGGCTGCATCTGCATCAGGTGCTGCTGCATCTCTCACGCAATATTATCTGTTTATATATAATGTATGATATGATGATATATGATATATGATATAATGATATGATGGGTAATTTCTATTTCTCTCTCTATATTTGTTTCTCACTCCAAAACTAAAGAAAAACAAAGGTGAAGGCTGCAAAGCAAGGAAGGAAGAGTAAGAAGTGCAGAGAGAAGAAAGGGTGTTCCTACTTTCTCTCTCTTTGTTTTCTGGGTGTTCCTACTTTTCCCTTGGGTTGGGTATTAGAATGATGCTACCACAGACGGAAGAAGATATTAGAAAGCGTGAAGAGAAAGTGAAAGAGAGAGAGAAGAGAAAAGAAGACATTGGGGGTTGGGACTATTACTATTTTATTGGTTTTGACTCTTTCTTCCACTATGGGGTCGCTCTCTCTTGAACTGCGTGTTCTGCTGTTGTGTTGTGTTCTTCTCTCTCTGTTTCTCTCTAGATCACGTGACAGATGACATCACAGACAAGGAGAACAAATTTGACCAACTATTCTCAAACTATTTAATGTTCAAATTAATAATATATTATATATTTTCCGTAAAAATAAATTTATGAAATAGTAGGTTTAAAAGGATAAAAATTGAAAAGAAAATGGTGTTGGAAAAATTGATAGAAAAAGAATTTAGGGTAAAAGAGAAAGTATCTGAGAATGGCACATAAACATAAAACATAAAACATGACAATGTCGAGAGGGTGTTGTCCTTGTCCACTTAGGTCTCTCTCTACACAGATGTTGATGACGTAGGACTTCTGTAAGAGATTCCGATGCTTCCATACATTTACTCACGCGCTTTCTTTCTTCACGCACTCTAATCTCTCCTTATTAACCTTGATCTTTGTGTAAATCATTGTTCTCCTCTTTGTCAGTCTTTTATATTTCATGTATTTTTTTTTTACTTACTTTTACAATCTCTCTCCTCTGTTTTAAATTTTTTTAATTATTATTAAAATTTTAGCATAGCTTAGCGTTAAATGCTACTCTCTTGGTTTTTCTTACAAAATTTAACAGAAATTAAGAAACGCATGTATATTTTTATTTTTAATATAATTTAATATAAAATATTATTATTTTTTGACACTGAATAATTTGTTTATACATATTTCATATTCATTATTTTTTATAAATACAAAAATTAACATTTTTAATGATAAAAATATTTCTAAAAGTGGATTATTAACTAGTGTAAGGGTGTCAAAAATACATTTTTCTTTGATAAAACTTTAAATGAAGTACTTATTATAACTGTATTTTTTTGTCATTTTTATGAGCTTTTATTTTTAATTTTATTAAGCATAACTAAGTTTTAATTATCCATTGGTAATTTAATCGGTATTAAAAAACTTTTATTAGATTTATTCTAAGTTTATTTAAATTTAATATTTTAATAAATATTACTACTTTTAATTTACTTTTTGTTAATAGATTGGTTTATATGATATCTAAAATTTATATACTTAATAATTGTCTTTTATCTATTCTCAGATATAAAGATAATTTCCTTTTCGGTTAACGCATTTATTTTATTAATTTTATCGTAACAATTTTTTTTAATTTTATTCCATTTTATTGTTTTTTAAAACTTAACTATTTTTTAAATTATAAAACTATATAAAAAATAATAAATTATTTATAATAAAATTATAAAATTATAAAATTTATTTATATTTAATTTTATAACAATGATAATTATTTTATTACCTAGTCTCTTAAGTAACACTAAAGATGATGCAGTTGGTGATTTTATGTTGTAATCTATTACCTATGTCTACGTAAAAAACAACTTACACAAAGATAAATTTATCATAAAATTAAATATTTTTCATTAGTTTTTTATTAAAAATTAGTCTCATATTTGTATCTAAAAACTTTAAATCTTTTAATTATATTTATAATCACTACTTAAAACATATATATTTTATCGTTAAGTCCCTATCAACTGACATGATGAGACGCCACAAATTTTAAGAAAAAATAAATAATTAAACATATTAAGAGATTTTGAACATAATTAAATAATTAAATATGAAATAATAAAAATAAATCAATAATAAATGTATGATTTATATATATATATATATATATATATATTATATTATTAGATAATAATAATAATAATGTAATGTTACTAAGTTATATAATATATAAAATAAAATTATATTTATTAAAAATAAAGTAAAATATATTAAAAATATGAGAGAATAACTGTTGATAAAAAAAAAAGAATAAAGATAAAAAAATTTATAAAAGAATATATAAAAATAATAATCAATTTTTAAAAATTTTATAAATAATTATATTTTAAAAGATAAAATTGATATTTTGAAATATCAACACAAAAAATGAAATCTTCTAATATTATTATAATATTACTTAAATATTTTTCATTGTTAATATTTTGATTCATTGATCGTAAAACATTTAATACTACGACACTGATAACATTTACTATAATTCATTAAATTTTTAAACATAATTCATATTTTTTATTAATTGTTATAATAAGTTTGATGGTTATATTGTATGTTCCGTTTTATTTGACCTTTAACGAAAGCTTTAAAATTAAGACTACTTCAGTTAATAAATATTCAATATTATGATACTTAATATTAAATAAACATTTATGATTCATTAAATTTTTAAACATAAGTCTTAATTCGTTTTATTTACTTCCTTTTTTTTCTCTTTTCTTAATAGTTTCTATTTTTATATTTTGTTATTTCACTTTTATCTTTAATTATTATCTTAAAAATTAATTATTTTATAATAATTTATTTAATTATTGTTTTAATTTTTATTTTATTTTTTACAGTTATTTTTGAAAATAAAATTATATATATATATATATATATTATTTTTTTAATTTTACATTTAACAAATATTTTAAAAATTAATTATATATTTTTTATTGATCTTAAATTTAATTTTTAATTCTTAAAAAAATAAAAAAAATACAAAAACACATGTTACACATGTATGTTTTCGCTAACAAATAATAAGAAGAATTGATATTAATTTAAAAACAAGCGGATTTAATTAAAATTTTGGTTTAATTTTTAATAATATAAAAGTAAACTAAATTATAAACTTTTTCGATTGAAATTTTTTTAATTCTGTGAACTTTTTTATCCTTTCATGTGAATGAGGACCAAATCCTATTTGAGATGAATTAATTTGATAACTCTACTATACATCATAATCATTTTGACAATTGTATTATTAGACATACCAAATTAATAAAACACAAATGAAGTATCCACTTTTACATGTTTATAATAAATATAATAAGTAAATAATGAATTTATAAAAAAAAAACACACACATATATATATATATATATATATATATATATATATATATATATATATATATATTACAAAATAAAATGAAAGATGAATTTCTTGCAACAATTTTAGCTTTGATTTAATTACTTTTAGTACTGTTTTATTTGATAAAAAATCTCAAGAAACTTAATTATTAGTGGATGATCTTAAACAACTAAGGACAATTATTTATATACTTAAATATTTTATGTATGTGTGTAAATTCTTTTATATTTAAAATTATATTCATATTTTTATTATATTAATAATACAAATTTTGAATGTATTATTTTAAATTCTTTAAAAATACAGGTTCAGATTCGTCACTAACTTTACATATATTATATTGTGATTAAATTTTAGATATGGTAAGGTTACTTTTGAGTGGAATTAATGTATTATAATTTGTTGATATGGTTGATGTGAGTGAAATAGTAGGAGAGGATTACATAGGTAGTAGCAATAGGAAGGTGGCATTGAGAAGAGTAGAGAGAATGATGGGGTGAGTGTTGTTGGTTTTGTAGTGAGAAAAGACAGTGAACATTTTCTTACTTATCATTTTCCTTGATTAAAAGGAAGCATGGACCCAATGCTTCACATGCATGCCCTCAGTGTTGTCCAGTCCATTTCCAACTGTAATTTGAAAACCCTCATCATCATCATCATCATCAACAAAAAACAAGTCAAACTTACGTACTTTGAAATGGTAAGTAATAAGCTTTGTGTTGTGTGTGGGTCACATGCAACAGCCATGGCCTCTGTCTCCTTCCTCTAATACACACCAATAACCTCTTTGGTTTTGCCTTTTAAGGGGAACAACCCCTCTCCTCTTTCTAAGATTCCCCATCATAACATCTTTACATAATAACATTGTAAAACCATTGTGTTTGTGTCTCACTTCCTCAAACATGATGGGTGGTTAGGGTCTCACACTTCCTATGCCTGCTTAAATTCCAATCCTTACTTTTCCTTTGCTTTTCCACAATCCCATCTCCTTGTAGGTCCTCCCTCATCCTTTCATCTCCTCTCTCAAACCGCACCAACACGCGTCTTAAGTTTTTCTCACACGATACAAAAATAATCTCTTCAAACATAGACACATAAAATGGTTAAATATGTTTTGGTTTTAAGTGAATTTTGGAATTAGTATATTTAGAAACTTTGAACCAATTTAGTCATTCATCTTTTGAAATACATGAATTTAGTTATTTTAATCACATTTTGTTAGGTTTGTTTGATGTTTCGTACGCATTTTGTGATTGTATTTGAGTTGTTTATACTGTTTGACATATTTTTGCTTTGATGTTAAGTCAAATACTAGTATGAAACGCACTTGAATTATCAAATATATTTAACAAAATTTGATTAAAATGACTAAATTCACGTATTTCGAAAGATGAAGGAATAAATTAGTTTAAAATTTTAAAATGAAATAATTAAGAAGAGACGACAGAGAAAATTAGAAGCAGAAATGTGAAACAGGAATACAAGGTGAAGATATGTTAGATATTTTGGTACACAAAATTTAGAAGCAAAAACAGTGGTCTGGTCTGGTCCTTGGATAGCAACAAATTGAGTCCACTTCTTCCGATGCTAATGAAATGGTCTTCAATCAGGTGTACCTCATCCTGCTACTGCTGCTGATGCTCTCTTCTACCTAAGTATGTATGTGATGTGTGAATAGTTTCTTTTGTTGGGTCTAATGCATAATAATTAGTTCTGGACCATTTCAACAGCACCAAAGAAAAATGAGAGTTAGATTTGAAATAAAAATGAAGCAGTGAGGTTGAGTAGAGTATAATATAAGAATACTGATATAAGGTGACAGACAGCTAAGGGGTGAGTGTTGGAAAATTAGAAATGCAAATGTGAACAACATTAAACATTAGCATTGTGATTAGTTATTGGTTACTTAGTTGGAAGTTGGAAGAGAAGAGAGCACACACAGAGACACAGAACAAGAACAGGTGTGTCTGAAGCAACAGTTCTTTTGCCTTGCCTTAAATGAGTTTGCAATTATATGCGGTACTATAGTTTTTTGGCTCACTTCTGAGCTTCACCATGTGACTTGGTTGGAGCACATGCCCCCACCATTCTTTTGGCACCTTCTCTTCCTCACCATTTCAATTTTCATGCCCCCACAAACATTAATTCATTTCTCAGCCTTGTACTACTTCCAGATCAATACTCACATTCTCACCATTATCAAGTATCAGAAGGAGATGAAGTATGTACCTTTTATATACTACGAATTTGTAATAGAATACCTTCGAAAGAAACCTCCTTTCTTCTCAGCATCATGTTCATGTCTAATGTAATCTAATCCCATGTTGTTAGTTTTAATGTTTCATGTTCTGTTACGGTTTGATCTTTCACAAGTTTTTTTTTAAGTTCACTTCTTTTTTTTTATTTAAAAAAAAGCTAAGAATGAGTTTGATTAGGGAAAATGGAGTTTAAGGGTTGGTCGGTTTTGGAATAAAAATTTAGTTTGTGCAGAATGATACGTCCATATCCAGTCTTCTTGATTCTTTCCCCCTACTGTTCTCACAAAGGGACAAAAGTTTACGGTTTTCGGGTATCTTTGATAATTGATCATTGACAGAGAGGGTTTTGTTTTTTGATTTTTTTTTTCGATCACGTGTTATTCTTAATAGTTATAAAGACAATTATTTATAGTTAAAAATAGTGATCACTTATCGAAAACTCTTCACGCATAGTATTCTTCCAAATTTGAATCCTCTCCTGAATTTAATATAGTGTTTTTACTGTATTTTTAAGATATGTTGATGTATAGTAATTTTTATTTTTAAAAATGAATTAAAATTATTGTATTATAATAAAGAGACTAAGGGATAATACAAAAACAAAAATCAATTTCTCTAGATCTGATTTAGTCATTTAACATGAGTTTTTTCTCATCAGATGATGACTTTTTTTTTTCATCCAGATAGTTTATTTTTCGTTGCTTCTTTTAGAAATTTTAAAATGTATAAGAGATAGAGAAAAATAATATCGCGATATGGTCTTATATGAAAGTATGTTAATATTAAAACAATTCATTATTTTGTTGTTTTTTTTTTAAGTCAGTGAGCTATATATTATTTATATAAACGTGTACGGATAAAAAAAACATTTGTTTACAAATTTCTCATTTTATCTTTTATTCTAAAAGTTATTATATCTAAAACTTGATTAAAATACAAAAAATAAATTCTGGCTAAGAATTAAAAAATGTATCACTTATTTATTTTCTTCCTTTTTTTCAAAATAGAAATATATTTGGAACAAAAAAATCATTTTTCATTTATTTTTCTATTTTAAAATAATGTGAAGTAAATAGTAAAAACCATCACTAAACTTATCAATAAAAAAATTAATTTTACTACTAGCAAAAGTTTATTAACTTTTAGTGTTTATTTATTATTAGCTTTATTTGGATCAAGAGAATGGTGAACAAGGTAGAAAAAAAAAGGGAAAGAGAATGAAAACACAACTACATTTTCTTTCAAATTTATTAACTCTAAACATTAACTATGCAGAAAAAATAGTTTGGATAAGAAGATTACTTTATGGTGAACCAATAGGAATGTATATGTATGAGGGAGTTATTTAGAGACTTACTAAGAATTCAAAGAAGGTTTCTTTAATCAGATGAAAAACTCGATTAATGGCTTTTGATGATATTATCTTAATAAGAGAAGAAGATTAAATTTAAATATCAACGTAATTATTTAGCTGAAAATATTTGTTTACACTCTGAATAAATATATAGTATAAAGTTAAGTATTTAATGTTGGTGTTAGGAGCAGAAAAAGTGGTGATACGAAATTACGTGGAAATGGTCCCATGCATGCACAGTTAATCTTCTGCAAGAAGTTGACTTCGTGAACATTAACGATGAGAAAGTCAACCAACGCGTTCATAAGTCCAACACGTGCCATTTCAATGCTCTTATAATAAACACACACGCCATGCATGCGTATCTCATCACCCCAAAAATTTGATAGCAAGAGATAGAGATAAAGAAAGTGATGCATGTAGAGGAACATGTAACGGGAAACACGGAAAACAAAACAAAAACCTATTTGAAGCATCATTTAACACTATATAAGAGAATTTATGTCAACTCATTTTTTTTTCCTCACTTGGTTGGGAGAGAGGATGGAATGAAAAGGAAACGAGAAAGAGAATAGAAAGAAAATGAATTGTTGTTTGGATGAAGAAAAAGTGTGTGAAAGCAAATCAAAAGTTTGTATAAATTTGATTAGAATAATGATAGAAAAACAAATGAAACTCATTAAATAACATAATAAATTACAAAAATATTTTTTATTTAATTAGTATAAAAATTAGCATTAATTAAAATTTAAAATTGATTAGTTGTAGAATAATTAACTTATAAAACTGAAAATAATATTTAAATTTATTTTGGTGATAATAGTTCCGGCAGTAAGTTTCGCAACATCGTTAGAATCAACCACCATATTTTTTCAGATTTTGTCTAATTTGGAGGATAAAACTCTGTCACAATTTTATACTTATAAGACGTCTTAAAGAGTGAAAGAAGAAAGCGCTTGACATCGGCTTAGGCGTAAATCATAAGAGACTTTAGATGTACCAGAACAATAATATTGTCAAAAGTTAAAGAATAATTAAATGTTAATATAATTATATTTGTATATAAATTTGATTAATTTTAAATTACTAATATCAAATTTAAAAAAAATAAATGAAAGAAAAGAATCAATGCACTATGATCGTATAAAAAAAAAATACATGAAGCAGTAATAATAAGTTGTTGTATCTGACTAGAGTAAGTTTTGACAGAGTTGGTATTTTTTGAGGTCCAGAGGAAGATATTTTTGTGGTATATGATATGATATGATATCATCGTTCTGCTTCAGAGTTGGAAAAAAATGGTGGTGCATGAGGTTGAGGCTGAGCATGAACATGGATTTCACCGACGGTGCATCTTCCTTTACTGCGACCAGGCACAGTGGAACAGGGATTTCTCTCAGACCGTTGCACAGGTCCTCTTTGCAATGAATGGAACAGAACTACGTTCTCTAATCTTCTTGCTCCACTTGTTTTCTGCAAACTCAACACCAGAATCATTGCTGTGAGGACCAAACACATCTTCATCTTCATCATATCAAAGAGTGAAAGGAAGAGAAAGTTTGAAAGAATATATTGAACATGGTTGTATTATATATATATATATATATATATATATATATATATATATATATATATATATATATATATATATATGATGTAACCCTAATATAATGAGTTGACCAGAATAAAATCCACGGTTTGGATTTGTCGGTGCAGATAGTCTAAATCAAACACCCCAATTTTCCTTTCATATGTGCTAACCCATTCACATACTTTAATCTTATTTTAATTAAGTCCACCTTCAAACAGATAATATAATTAAAACAATGATATTTTTGATTACTAAATTTCGACAACATTCTCTTACAATATGAAATAACATATTTTAAATAATTTTAAAATATTAAAAATGAAAAAATAAAAGAATGAAAATCACTTAAAAAATTACACTTAAAATTATAAAAAAAAGAAAATTATTAAAATTTAGTAGTCAAAAAATTATTTTCCATATAATTATTAGCAAAGTGTATACCGTCAAGTTACCATGTAGAATGTTAGTTAACAAGTTGAGATTACTATAAAAAGTCAATTTATAATATTTTTATTCATACTCAAACTCATGATGTATACATGTGTATCAACTCAAAAACCATGTAATACATATAAGGTAAATGTGTTAAACTAATTGTATTATGATTTACTATTTTCTTTTTTTTTTTTCCTTTTTTCTCACATATATATGAATTAACAAGTTCGTTTTTTTTTTCTTCTATTACGTTTAATTATATATATTTTATAAGCTTCATTGTTTTTATTATTTTATAAATTTTACAAACCAAATTTTACTTCTCATTAATTTTTTAATTTTTACGGAGATTCATGTTAAAACACCGTCATTTTATAAAACAAATGCCGATTGGGACACATAATTTGTGTTACTTATTATATAGATAAAGGGAGTAAATAAAATATCACTTTATGTGATTTTTTATTATTTTCTGTAAATAAAACACAATTTTCACATTGCATGTAACTGCATTATTTTCAAGTATCGTGTTTCTTAGTCATATTCACGCGGTTTAAAAAGTGGAAAAAATAGAATGTTATAGACCAACTTTATTAGTCAAACCAAAGACATAAATACAAACCAACTTGATGTGTCATAAATTTCCGCACACACTAACACATGTAAAAACACGTTCTACAGGAAAAAAAAAATCATTACAAAAATATCAAAAAACTGTTTGTTAGATGCACGAAAATAATTTATATTTGATTTTAGCTAAATATTTTAAATAAACTGAAATTTTGACTAAAATAAAATCGTAAAGATATTAAGAATATCAAATTTTAATAGTTTGAATTATAAAATTAAAAATAATGATAAATAGCTGATTTAATATAATAAATATAAATGTATTTATTTTTAGTATAATAAAAAACTATAATATGAATATATATTTTTTAATGTAATTAAATTTGTTTGAAATCTATTAACAATTAACATAATCGAGCACAAGTTTAGAAATTAATATTTAGTACTAGTCATGTATTTATTAAAAAAAATATATGTTAATATATAATTAGTTTTAAAAGAAACCTTCCATCGTTTAATTATTGTTCTTTAAATTTAAAATTCATTGTCAAAATTAATTAAATATTAATGTTTATTTTCTATTTAATAAATATGTGTGATAATTATTTCAATCATTAATAAAATTTAAGTAAAATTAATGTGATTAAAATTTTATATTAAAATTATAATTATTTTTCTTATAATATTAAGAATGAAATATATTAATATTTATTATAATAAATTAATTATTTATCTATAAATAGAAGTTTCAATTTAAAATAAAAATTATAAGAAAGTAACAATGGGATTTCATGTCTTATTTGTCTTTAAATTTATTTCTATATATTAAAAAACATGAGTTTAGTTGTTGTAAAAAAATGCCCCGTGAAATGTTGTGTTGAAGGAAGAAAAAATACCGTGAATATTCAAGATGATATGTGTGAATCTTGACGTATTTATTAATTACAGATAAGATGGGCAAAGGTACATATAACGTGTTACTTATTTCAATATTAAGAACAAAAATAATGATAACTTAAAAAGAGTCATATTTATGGAAAGATTAAAAAAATTATATATAATTATTGAAAATACATGCACTACTTCTGTTTACTTTTCTTTCTTAGTAACAAATAATAAAATTAATAATAATATTTTATTCTTATAATTATAAAATTAAATATAAATATTTTTTATAGTTTAATTATAAAGAGTTTTCTTGTTAATTTTTTAATTAAAAATTTGTTAAGTTTGAAAAAAAATGTCAAATTGAGAAAGAAAACTGTTTATTTTTTAAAAAACAGTTACTTGAAGGGTAAAATTGATAAAATAATGATTTTAAGTTAAAAAACTTTTTTTTAAAGGATAAAACTAGATGCCAAAATATTATCTTCATCAACAAGTTGAAGAACAATATAAGAAAACTATAATGGGTATGATACATACCTAGCTTATCATGAGACTTAATTATGTCATTAATCTCGACAATTCAAGGTATTGTCCGTATCAAAGCGTGGAACTTCATCACAATTTTGTGACTGCTTTGAAGCGTAGAACTTTATCAGGCTTTTATTCTTAAAAATATCTTAGAGGGTGAAAGGATGAAGAATTATTTAAATTGCATTAGACCTCAACTTTTAAACAATGTGAGACTAATGAGCGTAATACTTCCACATGATACATTGGTTACTCTAATATTCTTCTTTACTCACTAGTAGGTTATTTTCTTTTCTTAATAAAACACTAGCAATTTTTGTCTCTATCTCCTACAAATTTGATGCAAAGAAATTACATTAATTTAAATTACGTAATTATTATTTTTAATTACATAATGAGCTAAAACAATGACATATCTTGACTAATAATTTTGAAAAGTCAAAATAAAAACACTCAAAATTTATATATCTAATTATTTGTACTAATACAATAAAAATGAATACATAATATAGTATAGCTGTAACTACAACAAAAAATCACACATATCTAAATAATTGTTTCACATGTAACAATAATCGATATAGATACAAATAGTATAGAAAGTTTTTGCTTTTTATATTGGTTCCAGAGCCAATATAAAAAGTTTCCTTTTTATAGCGGTTAAGGTCACACCCAGTATAATAATAACTTGAGACTATTCTTTCTTCTCCTCACCTATGAACACAATATCCTTAGACGCACTAGAATAAAACTAAGAACTCAAAAACAATTATTCATTGATCGAACACATAAGAGTGACTATTAAATAAATATTTCAATATCAAGTGAGTTGAGAGTTACATTTTTTTATTAAATAAATATTTCACTCTCAAGTGAATTGAGAGTTACATTTTTTTTCCAAGGATATAAGAGAACAAACAATTACATTTTTTTTTAATTAAGTTAGGGTAACCCAAGTGATCATTTGACAATATTTTCTATATTAGACAAAATGTAGTGATAATATTGTCTATAGTAGACAAAGTTTTGTATAGGTTGTTAAATGTATGTTACATTTTATATAACCTAATACTTGATACAAAGTTTTAGAAAAATGTAAAAAAAAATGAAATTTTGGCCTAATTAATTTCAAGGATGTGTATTTCATTTCTTCCTCCACCCATAGCCATAATGAAAATGATCAAATTATTTTGATTAAAAATGTTTTTGGTCATATAATTGTAAAAATTAGAATTAATTTTTATTTAAAATTTTGGTTATTTTAATTTTTAAATTTTAAAAATATATAATTTTATCATTTTAAATCAAATTTTATTAAATTTATTTAACGTTTAAAACGTTTTGCATAATAACATTACATATTTCCAATGTTATTTACTTTATTATAATTTTTAATCAAATAATTTGGTCATGGAAATACAAGAAGAAACCATTGGGTGGAAAAATCAATTTCCCACACCGGATCAAACACAGAAATTTATTAACAAAGCCTCACGCATGCATCTAATTGGGCCGATATTTGTACAAACACCGGAGCAAATAGAGCCCATATACAAAGTTCTCACATATGTTAATTCACTGTGTACTCAAACTACACAATCCAATACGACAAGATTACACCAATTAAACAAACAAAAGCAGTCACTCATTTACAAGGAACAAATGGCAAAGGAAAATTTTGTTGTAACAAGACAGTAAAACCTTGTCAACTCATTGCAGCAGCAAAAACGTTCAGTGAAACCCCGAATAAAAGGCAGGGGGAGAAAAGGGAAAAAAGAAACTCAATATTATTCCAAATCCTATTTTCTTATATCCTGGATGAAAGCAAGCTATGTTACTGTACAGTTGCAACCAGCCTTCGTAACCTGGTTCACTAGTGTACAATGTCACTTCCTCCTGGTTGCCGATCAAATCATTGGTGTATGAATCTGTAAAATATGTAGTATACAAAAGGTGAACATTCTGAATACAGTATACTAAATAAAGTGGTAACATCTGATGCACAGGATTGCTTAATCTGATGCATAGGATTGCTAAAAGCGATATTCATAAAGCATGTCCGATGTATGAAACATAATCTTAAAACGGTTCCAAGATTTTGGTTCTTTATTCTGTATCGTGAATACCCATTTGGCATAGCATCTGTCAACATGATATGTTCCTAAAACTCAGACTGCTACAGAAGTGGAGTGAAGATTAAACTTCGCATAAGACGGCCTCAATCATTGATGACTTGAGTTTTGGTCTTTAAGTCATACTTATACTCTATCCATATATGTGACTGTATGATTAAACCATAAACAATTACAAAAACCTGCCAACTAAAGTGACAAACTATTCCTTCAACAAGACTTCACTTTCTCTAAATCTGGGCTACATAATAATTAATGTTCAACACTTTCAGCATTAAATTCATACTTTCATCTCAATCTTTTTCATTCTTGAACAGAACAGCAGCGACATTTCCGGATCCAACCACCAACTTGACTTTATTTGCTTTATTATCCAACGTAATGTCGTCTTTGACATCAATCCCACTTCCCCACCATTTTACTGTCAGCTATTTATTATTTCTTAATTTAAATAAACATTTAGTAATTTTATAAATACGACAACATAAAAACTCTCCCAATTAACACCCAATTAGAAAGTAATCTTTTTTATTTGATACCTATTTAAGTCAACGAAATTCACTCGTTTGAAGCTTCAGTCACTAAAGATATATCACTTGGTCAAACATTTTTCTCCATACTTAGTATACTAAACGTGGGCACGGACATAATTATCGTGGACAAATTTCATTTTCTAAATTAGTCCGAAGTCGGAACAAAAAAATAACAGATAAAGTAAAATAGATCAATATAATTTTAAAAAAGAAGACAGAAAGATGCTTTGATTTTTTGCCTAATGTTTCAGCAATAATTACTGACCTTATATACAGCATCAAGCAACAGGTTGATCTAATTCTCTTATTCCAATCTGACGTAATTGTTGTAGGTGATCAGCTATTTCCCGCAATAATTTAAGTCCTTCATCTCCATTGCTCGACAAGTTGATACTATGCTTAAGGAAACTCAAATCTGACTCAAGAACTTGCAACCTTCCAATAAAGTCCGAAGCCAAACTATGAGTAGAAGATAAATCATTATTCCCACAGAGTACAAGAGGGCTATGTCCATTGTACCCAAGTTCATCACTTTTCTTGCAAACTAGAGGTTCCTTGGATGAGGAATCATCACCCATGTCATCTGAATTTAGTTTAAGTGAAGCAACAGATTCGTCCATTAGAATATTATTATCCAACTTCTCTAAGTTTTCCAGGGATTCTTTTTCATCATTTTCTGAATTTATCCAATTGTCCCGAGATTGATGAATATTCAAGAATAAGTAAACTTGCTTCTCCAATTTCTCCAAACGTTGGGAAATATATAACCTTTCATCTTGAAACTCCAATGGTGAATTTTTTTCAGATTGAATATTCTGTTTCTCCAGCAATATGGGTAGAACTTCAACTTTGTCAGATATATCAGTACTTTCTGACTTTCCATGGATAATTTCATCCTTTTCAATGCAATGATCCAATCCAATCTCTTTCACCTTCATTTCAGAGTTTATCTGCACCATGTTTTCCGGCACTACTTCATCAGGGAACTTCTTCCTATAAAACTCAAGCTTAGCTTCAAACTCTTCGATCTCTTTCTCTTTCTCAACCAAAAGGTCATTAGCTTTCTGCAAAGCTTCTGTTTCATACTCTGACTCCTCATCCATCATTCTTAAGTACTGCAAGGCTTCCATGTGTAACGTTGCCTTTTCTTCCTGCAGCCTAGTTATCATGGCTAAGGCTTGATTTGCAGCAACTGCAGAAGCATTTCTTTCTTCTTCCAGCTCTTTATACAGAGCATTCATAAGTTTCCTATCATGATCAACTTGTCTTTTTAGCCTGTCAACTGCACTTTCACCTTCAATTTCACTGACAATGCTTCCATCCAGAGACAACCCAGATTCATTTCGCTCAAGTGAAATCATCCTTTGAAGTATCTGCATTCCAGCAGAGTTAGAAACATCAGCATTCTTTACTTCATCACTGTTCATAGACAATCTTGGACTGATGATGTCATTAACAGATAGATCGGTCCCTCGAGTAAATGAAAATTGTGACAGCAATATCTTCAGATCTTCGCTAATTCTTGTAGAATCCTTTCCAAGCCAATGTTCTACAAGCATGCCAGGTCTTCCTCTGTTACCGACTGCTAGCTTATAGGCATCACCAAGATCTAGTAAATTGGGATTTTGCTGACCAATATCATTAGAAAAGGTGGCTGATTCTAAACCTGCTTCAGATGTTGTTGGCTTATCAACTGACTCAATTATTTCCTCATAGCCCGTGGTTATCCTTTGCTTAGATTTTAAATTCACTTCATCAGTTGTCAAATCATCTATAGCAAATGGTCAAAAGGTTTTTTGTCAGTTACTCATGGAACTTGCGAACTTCAAATAGTAAAAATCAGGAGCCCTATTAGGTTTCATGAAATGTTTCCTGTTTTCATAAATATTTCCTAAAATATCATCTTGGTTTGACTTGTTTCCTGCTTTTAAATATTTGTATAGGAAAAAGTGACAACAATAAAATCTTGTTTTCACTGTTTTCCATACAAGTCTTTGACACAAGAAGCAAAGTAAAAATATGAAGACATTTTTGTAATGGTTACTTAAAATAGACAATGAATGCAGAAAATGATTCCTCAAATCAAATAGGCCTATATTTTTCAGCTATGAAAAAGGTATGACTTTTTTACTCATTTATAAAGATGATTTGACTGTTAAGAACTAGCTTATCGTTTCTTTTCATCAACTTTCCGTAATGACTACAGTGCACTCCTCCATCCTTCAGCTCCAAGTGTTACATTACAGGGAATGTATAAAAAAGCAACTGCAGAAAATAACTTACAGTTCTCCTTTGCGTGTTCAACAGCAAATCCTGTTTTATTTGATAATGCAGGAACTTCATTACAGGGAATAGGCTCAACTGCGGAAGGACTGACATCATTTCTCTCAACCTGCTGCAGAGAATCAAATTCGGCCAGACCATTCCTACTCTCCAGTATAGCTGCTGTAGATTTACTGTCATGAGTATCTTTATTTTCCAATTGCATTCCTTGCTCAAATAATGATGGTTGAAGTCCAGAAGAGGAAGTCCCAAGTTTCTCTGAAGCCAAATTCTCATTTAAATCAAGGATGAGAGCCTCCATATGTTCACATGGAACTTCTATATCTTTCTTGGGGTCATATGTACCCCTAACTGATATACTTGTACCATCATCATCAGACAAGGAAAGTTCCTGTTCAGACTCGGTATCAGAAGTAACCTTTAGTTCAGTGTAACCGACATGAGACAAAGGATCTGCCCGTTTATTTCTAAGGCGAGCACCTCTGCTAGATACAAATGATTTTGCTCTCCTTTTCTTGTGAAAATTGTTTCCAACAACATTTGATTCATCAAACTCAGCACCGCCAGACCCAATTGATTTGGAAATCACCGACCTTCGACCATAACTTTTTAAAGTCCACTGCTCATTACAACAAGAACAGAATTTTACACTCTCATTTCCACCAAGTAATGGATCCTCATCAAATCCGGACTCGGATCCCTTCCCTAATTTACCCACCAATAACCGGTAGGTTTCAGCATTAGATTTGTTGACGGTAGCGAAAGAAAAAAGGCAACTTTCACACATTCCTTGAACATTCACAAGCTTATCATGTGCACGACAAAGAACTACAGAAGAAATCTCCGTCTTATGACCACTGCAAATCAAGTTCCAATAATATCCCTTTCTCTCCTTGCCTAACACGTGATCAAGCCTAGAGCAGAACAAACACGGTGTTTGCAATTTGCAGTAACCAGCAAACTTTGTAATCACATAAGAAAAAGCAGCATCAATAAACAGTAAAAAGATCAGCAACCATTCAAGAAAAGCCGATGCCAAGGCCATGGTAACACTCCGGGAGAGCTTGCGGCACTCGGAAGACGAGATTCCGGCGGAAGCCATCATCCACCCTACTCAAGCGGCTCCAAAATTAGAAATCGATTTTTGCTTGGAAGTTCAACAGATCAAACTTTGACCTTCTTCCCGATATGATATAAATAATTGAAGACAAAAGGTCCGAACTGAATACATTCAGGAAGGAAATAAAATCAAAATCAGAATACTCATCCAATAATCTCAAATTGAATAAACTGGCAAGCATAAACACGTTGCTTAAAACAAGATCAAACAATGAAAACGGAAGGAAGAAGTTGGAACAACTATTAATTCATTTTTATTGAGATACTAAACTTGAATCAATGAATCGACATGTACTACAAAACTTTCAACTAAAACTAAAAAGAAAGAAATAAACTGAAACGTAAATCTTATTAATACCAATATCAGCATCAACAGGAATCTAAGCAGATGAAACGTAATCGAAATTTTCGAAGTATAAGATAGTGAATTAAAGAGCAGGTACTGAAAACAATAATAGACATAAACTGAGATGAAGAAAATGAAGTGAAATACCTTAACGAAGATTATATTATAGTATATGATATGCAGAGAATTTTTGAGAGAGAGAAAAGAGAGTGAAATGAGATTAAGAGAATATTAGAAATTAAGAATGTGAGACACCGATTCAAACAAAGTAAACCAACTAACACAAAGGTTGAACTTTCCAACGGAAATCCACGCAATTTTCACCCCTTTTTTTTTGCGCAGAAAAGAAAAGAAAAAGAAAATAAGAAGCCGACAAGGACAAAAAGGTCAACCGAGTCGTGAGTTTATAGCAAAGTAATTTGTAAACACCGAAAATACCCCTTCACAGAAAAAGATGAAATGAAAAAGAAAAAAAAAACTAACAAATCGACCATATTAATATATATTAAATATTTATTTAAAATTGTTTTAAAATCACAATTTTAGAAAAAAATAAAATTCAAAACATGTGATCTACTTTAATATTCAAGTGTTGGTAGCATTAGACTAAGTCTAGTAAAAAAATATAGAAATCTCTATTCAATCCAATTTAAGATTTTTTATTAGGCCATACAATGATTTATTCAAATCCAACCAAAAGATATGTATACTCCCATTATCAAATTTTCTACGTGTTCTATAATCATATTTCAAAATTGAGAAAACATTTAAGATATTTTTTCAATCTTTTTTTAAATATAAATTACTTAGATTTTAAGATTTTTTATAAAAATATTAGATCCAACTTCTTTTCCCTGAAAAGCCATAAGAAATTGAACAATAATAAATTTTAAAGGGAAAAGTGAGTAATCTTTGGTGTGGAAACATTTGATTGAAAATAAATGTTATGCTCACCACTCTCCGTCATGTATTTGTCTTCTTCAACTTTCCAACCGACCATTAGTTGTGCTTCTTTATAAAAGTTTGTCACATTACAATTAATATTATTGTACTCTGTCTATCAATTTTGAATCATTGCATTTATACTTCGAAATTATAAGTTTAAAATAATTCTGAAAAAATGTGAATCAGTTTGTTTAAACCAAAAATTAATATTTGATTGTAACTATAAAAAAAATTCTTTTAATTAAAATTGATTACTAGTTTGTTTGATAATACCGTTATAAAGGTGATTCTTATAAAATTATATGTTTGTTAAGAAAATAAATTTTTTAATTAAAAAATATTTATTACATCTGTACTTATTTCAATTATTATAAGCAAATTTTAGAGGAAAAAATTAACATGTTTAACTTTACCTCAATCAATCTTGATTAACTACTAACAAAATATTAAAACATGGTTAGATGTTTAAAGATGTTAAAACACATAGTCAATTTGCCTCAACTTAAGGTGAGCCTGACTTGACTCGGTTGGAGGTGTGCTCAACTCAATTGACTCGAGAGTGAACTCGATTCATTTGAGTTAAAGATGAATCTGACTCAATTGAGCTTGAGATTGATCCAAATTGACTCGAGTAAAGATATGTTTAACTCAATAAAGCTGATACAGATTCAACTCTACTTGACCTAATATGGAGTCAACCCTTGTGGTCTGATTCGACTTTGTCCCATTTGAGCTCGATTTAATTCAAAATTATGTGAACTCCATTAACTTTGGTTTGATCTGGACCCAACTCAAATGACCTACTTTTGAATCCGATCTAGTTTTGTGTATCTTCATTGGATATCAATATCAACCTACAAATACTAACTTATGAGATGATTTTCTGTCATGAAACTTTTGTAATTATTTTGACACTATAATTTTTTTTATATGAACATTTTAACATAAACCTATATAGCTATATGAACCCAATCAAATTTTATAAAGTATGCTAATGATCAATTAAAATATTGAAAAATATTACATTAATTAAGCAATAAAAAAATTATCATGCAAGATCTTCTTGTTGATTTCTATAATTAACTTAAACATTTCTAAATTTTAATAAATTCTAAATCTACCATGCAAACTAGATGCATTGTTTTGTTGAACACATACACAAACTTGGAGTATTAAAGGAGAGGCTGCACAACAATGGTTTCTTCTTTGGTGACAATAGTGTTTATATACATGAAGTTTAACTGGTGGTTTTAAATAGATACACCAATTTTACTATGCTAATTAATATGAAGTATATGTCATGATTAAAATACATAATATACTATAAAAGCATATTTAGAAAAAATAATAAAGCAAATATACTACCTATCAATATTAATATCTTGAAGTATACTATAAATAATAATAAAAATACTATACATAATATAATGCTTACAATAAAAATATGTTATAATGGTGTCCAAATAATAAAATAAAATACAATAATTTTCTATCGATGACTTATTTAAAATAAGAATAAAATTGAAAAATATACTATATAAAAGGGTAAAAATAATATAATCATACCTTACGAGTGAATAAAAACTGTAGCTTTATATAAAAAAGAACTTTAATAAATATATAATATACAAAATAAAAAAAAAATTAGAAACACTGCAAACTACTTAAAAGAAAGAGTTTCTTAAACAATATTAAATAAGATCAAATTAGCTTATAAACAGATGAAAATAAATTAGAAACTAATTGGTGTCTGCAATGAGTGACGGCCAAATCCTATACGTTGAATTTTTGCTTATTAGCACGAAAACATCTAATCTATATTTGTCATGTTTTTGTTTCTTTTTAAGTGTTACTTTTTTTTTTTTTTAAATGATTTTTTTTTTTTTTAAATGTTAATTTTTTTTTTTTTTACAAGATTGTGTTTTTATTTAACATTAATTATTTTTTCATCAATTTAATCCATTTAAATTGTATTTTTTGCACCAATAATTGTTTGAGAATTATTAAGCGTGTCTAAAAACATTTGATAAAAAATTATAAAAGAAATTGAAAAAATATTGATTTTATATATCTCGATATTTATAGTTTATAATTGTTTTTTACATTTTTTTCTCCTAAACGCCACATCCCTACCTTTCAATGATTTTTTGTTTGTCTTTTCCTCCATTTTTTTTACTTATAAAGCGCAAAACTTGATTTTTTTTATTATACTCACACAAAATTAATACAAAACTGTTTTTTTAAAAATGGTATAACTCTTTTAGTTGCCTCTCGAATGCATACTATTTTTCAAGCTATTTTTGATATTAGCAATTAGTTTGTAAATCCTATATAATGGAACGTGAGTAAAAAAGAATAAAAAACTTCAAAAAATAGTTTATAAAAAATTTTATATATTTTTTTATTTCTTAAATTACAAAATTAAATTTTATTTTATATTAAATTTTAATATAATTTAATCTTTAAACTTTAAAAATAAATAAATATAATACATTTTTCATAATCCAACCGCATCGTTTTTGCATTTCAAATGAAAGTTTAGAATAACGCTGGAGTTAATTTACACCGTTTCAAATATCTTAGCTCAAAAATAACATAAAACATGCCTTTTAATACATAATATTATTGACTTAAGATTACTATATTTATTTATTTTAAAAGATTAAGTATAGAGATGGCAAATAAACCCGTGTCCGTGGGTATCACCCGAACCCGTCCCCGTTTTGACGGGGAATCCCCGCTTTGACTAGGTATGGGTATGGGTATGGGTAATAC
>Ga0214543_1004415_pt1 | contig 26695 bp, 13 predicted proteins | sample CNSS2metaG_FD_160094 | JGI IMG/M metagenome (GOLD analysis project Ga0214543, IMG submission 160094) | Root nodule microbial communities from cowpea collected in UCLA plant growth center, Los Angeles, California, USA - CNSS2 | ecosystem: Host-associated > Plants > Roots > Nodule | place: USA... | reverse complement strand
AAAAAAAAAAATATATATATATATATATATATATATATATATATATATATATATATATATATATATATATATATATATACTCCAAGAAAATCTTCAATTAAAAATTAATTTTAGAAACTAAAAATAGTTAGTCATTATGATGACCAATTTAAATACCAATTTACACAATTAAAAATTATTGGTTACTAAAATAGTCATTATTATAAATACAAAATTATAATTGGTCACAAAAATCAATTTAGAAATTAAATCATTTTGGTAGCTAAATCCTAGATAGCTCATTTGTAATGATCAATTTCTTTTGGTAGTCAATATCATACTAACTAATTTTAAATATCAATTTAGTGATCAATTATAATTTTTTATTTATAATAATAACTATTTTAGTACCCAATAATTTTTACTTATGTAAATTAGTATCTAAAGTGGTTATTATAATTATTAATCATTACTGTCACTAAAATTAGTCATTATTTAAAAAAAAAATTGTGTATATAATATCATATTAATATATTTATTTTTATCGTTTTATAGATATTTTTTTGCACCATTCAATATATATCACTATCTAACACTTTTTTTTGTTACAAAAATGAAACCATTCACCAAACGTTTATAATTTTTTGGTGGGTTCTTTCCCCAAATACTCAGCAATGCAATTCACAGAACATTTCTCTTGTTGAATTTACAACACGTGAAAGAATGAAAACATTGGATACTTGTGAGACCATTTTTACTTCCCTTTGTACAGCTTATGTCAGAAGGCTGAAATTGGTAAGCCATTAAACAACTTGTATTATTATAGTTAGCAGTAATTTCAGTTTCAACTTGCTACACCCTTGTATGTATGTGGACCTTTGAGTTCCACGTACGTGTCTGAAGTAACATCCATTCCAGACACTTGAACAATACCCTCCTTCACCATTCTCCTTTGGGTTGTTCTACATTTTCAGATTGCGATAAAAGCTTGAATTTTTTGGCTGCTGTTACATAGCAGAGACAGAGAAAAAAAAGATGAGAATTGCAGTGGTTGGTGCTGGGATTAGTGGGTTGGCTTCTGCTTATGTTTTGGCCAAAAGTGGAGTGAATGTGGTGCTCTATGAGAAGGAGGATTGGTTAGGAGGACATGCCAAGACTGTGAATGCTGATGGTGTTGATGTTGACCTTGGCTTCATGGTCTTCAATCGGGTAAGCACATACATTTCAATGGATTTCTTGTGTTTTTTCTTTGTGTTTGATTCAACTCTTCAACTCACTGATTAATAAACAGGGCTTTGTTTAACTTAGTAGTTAGTTATATATAACATACCAGGAGACTGGACTGCATTGAACTACATCCAATGATTCCCTGACACATTATCCTAAACTGCAACCTCTGTGCTTTTTGGATGTTTTCAGTTTTCATGTAAACTGTGATTGATGATTCTATCTGGTCTCAGCCTTTTGATTTTCTTCCATGAACTGTGAGAGAGTGTTAAAATGTTGAGTTGTGTTCAGATTTTGAAGGATGAATGAAGAAGTATAGATTGGTAAAAAGAGAATTATGTTCAGAAGTTGAAAGAAGGTACTTGTTGTTTCTGATGAATGTGGTGTGTATGATGAAGTATTACTGTTTTTGATTCTTATTTATGTGACTTTGTTCATTTAGCAAAGAAAAATGCAGAACATTGACTCTATTTTGGGTTAAAAGAGGAGAAATGTAAAAAGGATTTGTACTTTTGTAGTGTTGGGTGATGCTTAGCCACACATTTGAGACACTTTCCACTAATCCCCATCAATAGTTCATTTTTCAAAACCATTTGTAGTAATTCCTTCTAAGAACTTTCTAGTGTATTAGAACCGGGTACTTTTGTTTAAGATAACAAAAAAATAAAAAATAATGATATTTTAACTTTTTTTTTTTTACTCACTATTTTTTTACCCACTTTTAATCTATTATTTCAATTACTATTAAATCATTACATCATATCATTAAAAAAAATCAAAATAGATGATCTAAGAATGATTAAAGTAGTGAGTTAAAAGTGGGTCAAAAAAAGTAAGTTAAAATATCATTATCTTAAAAAAATACTATAATTACTTTTATTGTTTCATACAAAAAAAAGTTCAAATAACAAATCAAAGAAACAAAACAATAGTATTCTTGTAATTATCAATAAAACTATATGAAACAGAAGATTTTAAAACCAAACAAATCTACAAAACCAAGTCCATGAGAATGTTTTTTTTTTTTTTTAATTTTACACCAAGAGATTACTAAGCCAAAAGCTTTAAAAAGTGTAATAAGATTTTGTATCATTTTAAAAATTAGACTTTAAATACAAGAACTTTAGTTACAAAGGTCTTGAATGAAAAATTGAGTTTCATTTTGAATAATATGCAAAAGAAAAGAGTAGTATATAAATTAGAGAAGTAAAAGTGTAATTTTTGTAATGAAAGAAACTGTAACCATACTTAGGTTGTGGTATTAACTTTATAGCTCTATGGGGCCCTCCAGTGGTCCTCATGCCTACCTTTTTTAGACTCCTTTCGATACATACTTCTTGAATGCAGCTACAGTCTCTAACTATACACTGCCCATCCATCTTTCTCAACTCCATGAATCACAACGAGAAACTTCAGAATGATTTTAAGACGTCTTTGGAAAAAAATTGGAAAAAAATAAAATAAAACTAATGTTTTCATAAGTTAATTTGTTGAAATTTTCTAATAACTTCACTTAATTTTTACTTTTAACAGGTGAATCAATGAAAAAAATAATCATTTTATTTTATTTTTTCTCTTAGAAACCTTTAATCTTTATGAAAAAAAGTCCAAATATTACTTATTATAATATATATATATATATATATATATATATATATATTATTATTATTAGACACTGATGTCTCGGTGGTTACTAATACTTCTTATTAAATTATGTTATCTAACATTGGGTCACTCCCTCACTGCATCCAGTTAATGACTTTTTTATTCTCATTAGAATGAAAAGTAACAAGGATTCACATGAAAGGCCAATTACTAGCATGGATTTCGTGTAAGGATAAAAATGAATGTTCTTTAGAGCCCATGAGAAGAAAAAAACAGACATGGATAAAGAAATATCACTATTCTGTTATATCTGTACAATTCAATAATGTCATTATACATTATACTTTTTGAAAAATGATTTTGTTAGTTGTGTCATGAATTTGTCAACCAATCTTTTTGGTTAATGTTCTGTCTTTTATTACAAATTTTGAGATATTCTGCGTTCTCATTTGCCTGTACCATAGTCGCAGAGGTGTCTGGTATAGCCTTTTTTTTAATGGTAAGTATTATCCTGTAAAGTTGTGAAAAAATACTGATTCAAAATACTTTGCTGTTAATGTCAATCAACAGAGCATAAAACTCCCATGAGTGGAAGTGGCTGATAATTATTCCATTCAGGTTCATCAGTTACTGTGCTGTCTGTGACTCTATGCATAAAACCTAAAACCTGGGTTGAATTTAAGCTTAATTCAACTTTCAGAGAACCGATTCTCGTACCATTTTAAGAAATAGAGTTTGAGTCTAACTCAATTATACAAAATCGACTTATAAAATTTTACTAATTTATATAAATTTGTTTTATCTCTAGTTTGATATCTCCGACATTTTTTTCATCTTGAAACCGGTTGATATTATATAGTGAAATAGCAATGCTTGTGAGACTACGTATATATATAACATGGATTATTGAACAGGTCACGTATCCTAATATGATGGAATTTTTTGAGAATCTTGGAGTAGATATGGAATTATCAGACATGTCTTTTTCTGTTAGCCTAGACAAAGGCCGTGGCTGCGAATGGGGAAGCAGAACTGGTTTGTCCAGCTTGTTTGCACAGAAAAAGAATGTACTCAATCCTTACTTCTGGCAAATGATTAGGGAAATTCTCAAGTTCAAAGATGATGTCATTAGGCAAGTTCTTACCTACTTCTATTTCCATCTTTCCTTTGATCTTTGATTGACAGTGAACTGAGGAATCATAAATCATACAAAGCTTCACTTCCCTGCAAAATTGAATTTGAATTCAACTGCATAAAGATGAAGTTGAGAAAAACACTAAGTATACCTTGTTATTGTCCTGATCATTGGTTGGCTCTGTCTTTTCAAATTTTCCAATGCAGCTATCTTGATATGCTTGAGAATAACCCAGATATTGACCGCAATGAGAGTCTGGGGGAATTCATCAAGTCAAGAGGTTACTCAGAATTATTTCAGAAAGCCTATCTTGTGAGTTCTATGTATTTTCTATATATATATATATATGCACATATATATCATTTCTATGCCTAGTGTATATTTATAATATCCAATGCCTTTAGATTCCAATTTGTGGTTCTATCTGGTCCTGCGCTTCTGAAGGAGTTCTGAGCTTCTCTGCTTTCTCAGTTCTTTCGTTCTGTCGCAACCACCATCTACTTCAGGTAGTAGCACAATACATACCCTCTTTTCCAGATTTATGTTCAGGCATATAATCTAGTTATACAATGCAGCTCTTTGGCAGACCACAGTGGCTAACTGTAAGATGGCGCTCACAAAATTATGTAAAGAAGGTGCTATTTCTCGATTTTCAACAACTGTGTCACTTGGGGAGACATTTTCAGTGTCTCTCATGCAAGAGATCTTTCAACTTATAAGTTATAAGCCAACTTTTGTCACTAACTATTGGTTATAAAAACCAGGTCGAAGAAGAGCTTGAAAGGGAAGGTAGTCACGTAATAACTAATCGTGAGGTTCACTTGGTTTCTACGACTGAAAAAGGTCATTGAGCAATCCATTTGTTGCTACTATTTCAATTCCTTCCTCTTTTTGTAATAATAATTATGTAATACTTGGTATTGTGGTGACATGGTTAGAAAAATAATTGCAGGATGTGTTGTGTACTGCAAAGATGGTACTGAAGAAGTGTATGATGGATGCATATTGGCAGTGCATGCACCTGATGCCTTGAGATTATTAGGAGATGAAGCAACATATGATGAGCGAAGAATTCTTGGTGCTTTTCAATATGCTTACAGGTAAAAAAATCCATTCTAATATTTCCAATTGTAGTCGTTATATTTATTAACATTTGAAAGTACTCATCAAATGCATGCATGCAAGCAATCCTTTGCTTTGTCATTTCTGTGAATTCAACAGAGTTTACATTGGATAAAAATGTTTAATTACTCAATGTCATGGATTAACATGTTGTCACACAAAAGGATGAAAACATTCCTATATTCCATTGTGTATATTCAAATTAGACCAATCTGCTAACATAAAGAATCCTTTTGTCATCTATTTTCAAATTAGACCAATTGCAGATTTATTCTTTGATCTGTATTGGCAGTGATATTTTTCTTCATCGTGACAAAAATTTAATGCCCCAAAACCCAGCAGCATGGAGCGCATGGAACTTTCTTGGAAGTAACAACAATAAAGTCTGTGTCACATACTGGCTCAATATTCTTCAGGTTCGTAATTTTTCTTATAAATGCATTGATCATAACTGAATTGCGTTATGTTATTCTAACTAAAGTGCGTAATGAATAAACTTGTTTGTTGATCTTCATTCTAATTTGCAGAATATTAAAGAAACAAGTCTACCCTTTTTTGTAACTCTAAATCCTGATCATACACCAGAAAATACTTTGCTTAAATGGTCAACTGGTCATCCAGTGCCATCAGTTGCTGCATTCAAAGCCTCCTTAGAGCTAGACCATATTCAAGGGAAAAGAAAAATTTGGTTTTCAGGGGCTTACCAAGGTACATTATACTTCAAGCTTCCATAAATTCACTTATGCCTACTAAATTTCCATTATTTTTAGAACCAATGTTAGATTGATGAATTTATATGTACTTCAGATATATCAGTGATCTAAACATACACATATATATATGTGCTTTTCAGGTAATGGATTTCATGAAGATGGATTTAAGGTAGTTAAAGCTGAGTTCATAATGAAAGTCGAAATACAGTCTTAACTGAAAAATATTTCTTTCAAGAGTCTCCATAATTGGAAATTTTTAAGGCGATCAATTTTCTTGCACATTGTTACCAATCCGTTGAAGTGAAAAAAAAGAACTTAACTGTAATATTATTCTTCAGGCTGGCATGATTGCAGCTCATGGCATTCTGGGAAAACACTGTGTCCTTCAGACCAACCCAAAACACATGGTACCTTCTTGGAAGGAACTGGGAGCACGCATTTTTGTGACTAGATTCCTGAGTTGCTATGTCAATACTGGTTGTTTAACGTGAGTTTACTTCTTACTTGTAAATTGGAAAGATAAACAAAATTTGAAGCAGGGTGATTCCAAAAACATTTGGAATTGCTACTCATGAAAAACAAAAGTAATCATTTAGTCTGATATAATGATCTTAGCATAATTTTTTTTATTTCAACTTAACAATCCAAAATATATCATCTACTTCATCTTTTATGGATTTTACTTGTCAAAAATGGCATTAGTTAATGGTGCATTTACCTTGAGGTGTACAGTTTATTGGAAGAGGGAGGAACAATGTTCAACTTTGAGGGAACCGGAGGAAAAGGCATTCTGAAGAGTGTCTTGAGAATCCACACTCCACAATTTTATTGGAAGGTATATACTTTTAAATTTCACATTAAGTATGTTTATTGATTGATGCCCTTTGTGTAAGTGACAAGATATCTTTATCTTTGTCAATGCAACTCTAAAATTAAATTGGCAAGGAACTAAAAACTATCATTTGTACATGTTTTTCAGGTGATGGCACAGGCAGATTTAGGCCTTGCAGATGCATATATCAACGGAGATTTTTCATTTGTTGATAAAGATGAAGGTCTCTTGAATCTTATTTTGGTAACCATTCTCATCTGAATCTTACAGTGAGTCATCTCTTTGGGACTTTACACTTTACTTTCTTGTACCTTGATAATTTTACTGCAGATTCTCATAGCCAACCGAGATTCAAATGCATCCAACTCACACCTCAAGAAGAATAGGTAAGTTTATATGATGAGTTGAAGTCTACATTTCTATGTAGTTAATTGCATTTGCATACCAAAGTTTTTGGTTTTTGCCTTTAGGGGTTGGTGGACACCTGTATTCTTTACATCTGCATTGACATCTGCAAAGTTCTTCATGGACCATGTTTCAAGGCGAAATACTCTCACACAGGCTCGCAGGAACATCTCTAGGCATTATGATCTGGTATGAATTCAAAAGCTCCTAGAATCAGTGACTTTAGAGGAGCTTACACATTATGGAACTTTTTTCTACTGATATTCTGTGCCTGTTACTTTATGGCTTTGAGCGCTGACACTAAATGAACAGAAGCTTACAATTTTTCTTTGGTCTGTTTCCAGAGCAATGAACTCTTTGCAATTTTCTTGGATGAAACAATGACATACTCATGTGCAGTGTTCAAGGCAAGAACAAGTATCTGATGCTTGAGTCCGAAGTTCATATCAAAATTATTTCTCCAATTTCTGCAGCAGCAGTAGCTAATATTCTTCCTTCTTTTCTTTGTTAAATTATCTGATAGAACAAAGACGAAGACTTGAAAGTTGCACAAAGGAGAAAAATCTCCCTTCTGATTCAAAAGGTATGTGCCTTAGATTTCTATTTCATTAGAATTTCAGCTATTGTCTTAAAAAATGTATAATGTGACTTCTTTTTCTTCAAAAAATCAAGGCTAAAATTGATAAGACGCATGAAATTCTTGAGATTGGATGTGGATGGGGAAGTTTAGCCATTGAAGTTGTCAAACAAACAGGCTGCAGATACACTGGTATCACTTTGTCTAAGGAACAACTGAAACTTGCAGAACAAAGAGTCAAAGATGCTGGACTTCAGGTATCAACAAGCTAATTCTTTTATGGTTCCATGATTTTTCCTTATAAAAGTATGATTGAATCTTTATAGAATCAGAATAAGCTAAAAGCAAATTAATGTTATTTTAATCATGGTGATTCCAGGATAGCATCAAATTTCTACTGTGTGACTATCGCCAATTGCCCAAGACATACAAATTCGACAGGATTATATCATGGTGAACTATTTATAGTTTAATTTTTCAGACCTGTTGCAATCTTTCCAACATATTACTTGACTTGTATAAGCATGTTTCAGTGAAATGATAGAAGCTGTTGGCCATGAATACATGGAAGAGTTCTTTGGTTGTTGTGAATCAGTATTGGCCCAAAATGGACTTCTTGTTCTTCAGGTATTTGACAGATTAGTACTTCTATACAAGTTTTCTGTGTTTAGATAATGGAAATTTTCTGGAGGGTATGCTATGCTGTGCAAATGAAGCATTATCAACAAGTACATTCCTTTTGGCATTAAAATTACTTCTAACCATGGTGAAGATTGTTATTGTTGTGTAGTTCATATCAATCCCAGATGAGCGTTATGATGAATATAGGCGCAGTTCTGACTTTATAAAGGAATATATATTTCCAGGAGGTTGCCTACCCTCTCTGAGTAGGATAACATCAGCCATGGCAACCACATCCAGACTATGGTACAAGTTTTATGCAAAAACTGAGTTCTATTATTGACCATTCCCTTCATTCTTCTCTCTTTCACAAAGGAATATTCTTAAATGCAGTGTGGAGCATGTTGAAAATATAGGAATTCATTACTATCAAACACTCAGATGCTGGAGAAAAAACTTCATGGAAAGGCAGAAGTATGGTCTTAAGATGATTGAAACTTACTGAAGTATGTTAAATTCAAGTGGCTACTTGCAACAACTAACTATTGAAAATGTGTGTATTTGCTGACAGCGAAATTTTGGCTCTGGGATTTAATGAAAAGTTCATTAGGACATGGGAATACTATTTTGATTACTGTGGTGCAGGTTTCAAGTCACTCACACTGGGGAATTACCAGGTACATTACCCAGTTACTATACTTAGATACTGAATAAGCATGATAATGATATGTAATATGTTGTAACAATGTAGGTGGTTTTCTCTCGCCCTGGTAACATTGCTGCATTTGGCGATCCATACAAATGCTAGACCTAAACAAGTTGACAGAAGAAGTTTCACACGTCCTACCAGACTGCATTACATGATTGTGCCATGTAAAATTTATTGGAGCTGAATTGTTGCTGCTAAAACAGCTACATTGGTGATAATTTTTTTCTTACAAAAGAATTATATTTTTTTGAGGAATGGAACAAGCTTTATATGATTTACAGAGTATTATGAAGTACAAGATATGTTGAAATTGCGGTCCCGTGTGTTGTTACAACTAGCTTCAACCTCATGCGGCTATGTCTTCATTATGACAAATCATTACTTGTATGTGATTTATATGCATATGTAAAACATGTTAAAGATTTATTGAATTGAAATAAAATAAACACATTTTCTCGCACAAACATGTTGCCGTCGCACAAATCGCAATCACACATAGAGGACCATAGAGCAGGCTATTAGGATGCTTCCTAGTCAGAACATTCTTTTTACTTTTATCAAATGCTAAGACGGAATTTATTTTGAAGAGGTCCAATTGGAGAGTCGTTTAATGGGATTCGAGAATTGAGGGGGGAAAATGTTTAAAGAGTACAAATCACTACGATGAAATTTATTTTGGATGTGTAAAATTGAAAGGCCAATTTTTGCAGTTCACAATTTAGATTTTGTTTATGGTAATTGAAGTAACGTAGTAGCGTGGTGGAGGACATAAAAGATAAACTTTTTGAGAGTTCAAAATGCGCAGCATCATGTCACAGAAGAAAGATTCACCAAAAAAAAAACGTTATAAAAGCAAAATATTGTGTTTCTCCTTTCAATCTTACTTGCATATCTAAATCAAAGATTAGCGAAACATTGTTAAGATTCATTCATCAACTCAATTGATTTCTACAACCAACAAATAATGTAACTTAAACGGTGTATGCAGATGATCAATGTTACCGTTATATGTTTACCCGAAACAAATATCTATATATCTTAACACATTAAATAGTTGCTTTCAATATTAAAAAAATGAAAACATGTCAATAATCTCCTAAAACTTATTTCGTGCTAAGAGAACACTTCCAAAATCAAATAAGACGAAACACCTTACAAAACTTAAATGTATATAATTTCTATGTTTTGCTCCACTTGACATTTTTCAACAGTCATTTTCTTTATCAATAAAAACTCGAAATTCTTTAATTACAAGCTTACTTTTATAACTTTTAGCAGATCATAATAAACTAACAAACATACACAGATCTATAAAGATAAAATATAGCAATCCTCTTCTTTTAGGGACTTCTGGGCTTCTGGCCAGTCTTACATTAACATGGTTTGCTCAAAGGTTCACACAAAGAAAGGTCGTTTCATTCACTCAACGGACGAACCTGCCAAATAACTAGCGTAGGTAGAATGAATGAAACGCGCATACCATGTTACCCGCATTTTATTATAGCATGGATAAAGAAAGACGTAGAAATGCACACTCAACATTAAATTACAACCCAACATTTTTACAAGAAACCATCAAAAACCTAAAATAACATAAACACTCGTCAAGATCAATATGCCTGAGAAAAGTAACGTTAAAGATATATCTGAAAAACTACATGCGAGTCTCTCCTATAATGTGTCAAGATTAACTAGTATTAGAGCATTTCAATTCTATACCTGACAATGCTTGATATAAAATTGAGTTGGTAACTCTTATCCTTACCTTAAATTTACATTTGAATAAGAGTACTGTCATAAATGAAAACAAAATGTCAATTTAACCTTTGTGTGTAAGATAAAAGCACTTGCAATATAAAACAATATTAGTTTAGAGAAGAAAAGATTAAAATTTTTCCAACTAAGACATGAAATTATACTGAGCTCCAACACAAAAAAAAAAAAATATAAATCACTGGACACACAAGACAGGTAGGATAAAATTCTATAGAATAGGCCAACTGAAATAGTCAATGTGCTGCTAACTCTCTCTATCTTTCCGCCACCACAGACCAGATGGAAAGTTAAGGAAATTTTTCTCACAAAGCCAGAAATCTCCAATTTGGTGATGCGTTGGTCCAGAAAAACACAATAAGACTGGCCAAATTTCATTCTTTAGATACGGGTGGACACTTGGCTCCACCACTTCCATACTCGTGCACCTCTCCTCCTGTACAACACAAGTGCAAATACAGGGGGAAAATGATTATGCCATCCTCAAAGTTTTTACTATCACTATGATTACGCTACCCATTATGAAGTGATCAATCCAAGTGTCCACTGCTATGAGTAAATAGCTTGACTACATCTTCATATTTCTACTTGTCATGACAACTACAATGAGTCTAGACAATATATGTAATCAGAAAATGAAAGAGACAGTAATTAAACTTCAACCACAAAAACCACAACAGATAATAAACTGCATCAAACCATCATATAAGTGAAATATCATACTATAGCTTAAATGCTACAAGAACAGCCATTCGAGATCAACTAAAATCATAAGCACGCAAATTAAAGCTACACGCAGAAACAAATACTAAATAGAAAGTAGCATCTAGTATCTCTTCAACCAACTACTTATTATAAACTAGGAAAGCAGATACTGCAAACTACTGGGATTCAAGCAACCCAACCAGTCCCGTTGTGTATTGACATCGATCTTTGAGCCACTCCTTTGCTGCTGGAAAAATTCATTCTGACCTCATGATTTAAGACTTTTAAAAGGCAAAGGATCCTCAAGTTGAATTTCAAAATCCAGCAAGATATCCAACTATCAAAATTACTGTTGTTGGGCTTGTCGAGACTGAGCACCACCATAGCCACCACCGTAGCCGACCTGCCCACCATTTCCCTGAGGTGTTCCATAATTTCCAGATGCATGAGTTTGTTCTGATCTCCAAGCTGCATTTCCATAACCTGAATTTCCATTTGCATCCCCATAGCCACCACTCATATAGCTACCACTGCCACCACTACTTGTTAGTTCACCCCCACCAGGACCACTAGCACTATTGTTTGGAGCACTCCCTGTTCGTCCACCAACAGTGCCATATGCACTTGAATTCGCATAAGAACTATCACTTCCACCATATCCACCATACCCACCATATCCATAACCTTGGTTCCCATATCCAGCAGCTCCACCGGGGGACTGACCTGCAGCTGCTGAACCAGGACCACTGCCACCAGAGCCAGCACCACCACTTGGAGCACCCCAAGGAGCAGTATTCCCATAGCCCATGGATCCATAACCAGAGGGTGCCTGAGCAGGCCATGAACTCCTTGGGCCCCCTGGAGGACCACCAGCATAAGCAGCATTAGGAACATTAGGATTCCCATATGTTGCACCAGCAGGTCCCCCATACCCAGCAGTGGCACCACCATAACTTCCATATGCACCATACCCAATACCATTATTAGCCGGACCATATCCATACCCAGGAGCACTATAGGCAGAAGAACCATAAGGAGGGAATCCACCTGCAGCACTTTGAGGCTGCATATACCTACTAGAATCCATACGACCATCATATGCATTTTGGTTACCTCCAGATGCCCCATACCCTTGATACCCACCAATTCCAGAACCACCACCTCCAGCACCACCCATCATTCGGCCACTTGCACCAGGATTGGCATCTTTGGGAAGTGCACGCTTTACCTCAACTTGTTTACCAATTAAATCATGAAATGATTTATGCAATACCCTATCAACGGCCTCCTCAGTATCAAATGAAATAAAACCAAATCCTCGTGGCCGTCCAGTATTCTGGTCATACATGACTACTACATCGGTTACATGTCCATAAGACTCAAAGTACTGACGAAATTTTTCCTCGGTCAGGGTAGGAGGCAGCCCTCCAACAAATATCTTTTTAGTTCTGATGTTTCCTCCATTACCAGAATTCATGCCAGAATTGGAATTTCCACCTCTCGAGGTGACAGAAATTTGTTGATCCTCTCTTGAGAAAGCCTTTTTGGCATCAACCTGAATGATGAAATTATAAAATGATTGCTAGTTAGGCATTTAATTGATGATGAAAAAGAAAAGATGACACGGTATCAAAAGTAACCAAAATTCCAAATTATCAACATTATGAAAACCAATCTTTGAGGAAGAGGCCTTTAATCATAGTTTTAGATATCCACATATCCAAAACGATACAAGACAAAAAATGACAAAATATAAAAACTATCAAATATCCAAAAAGAATCATTAGTGGAGGTACTGCGTTCAAGCTGGGGTATGTTCTTCCATGAAAACAAGTAAACCAATATTAACTTATTCCAAAATACTAGCATTATGCGAACACTTGTGTTCATGCATACACCATTGAAGGGAAGGGAACACAAGCTAGCAACTTCAAAGAGTTGTACTACTTCACATTTGAAGAATTGAACAAAGAGGGAACAATTCTTAAAATATCAGCAGCACTGTCATCTATCATAAACATTTACACATAAGTAGCACGGATAAACTGCAAACAAATAGCAGTGAAAGCTGCTCTATTAACTTCCTTTACACATTCATCCATTAACAACAGTTCACACAGCAAGAAACGTATCGGCTACTTGTTTCCTGACAACTCCCCCGCAGACAACATACAAAACAGTCACCATTTGAAAACCAAGCATCAAAGACGGCTAGAAACAAAATAACCATCCCAGTGTTACAGAAACTAGTCTGTAAGTGCATGCCAAGAGAAAAACCCTATCCACTCAAAATGAAAAATAAATAATCCAACTACCACATACAAGAGCAAACCACGAAACAATTAAAACCCATCAATCATTCCAGCACACAAAAAGCCTCACTTTATCCCAAAAGCAAACACACCTCCAATTCGAAACCAACACACCAGCAAACACGCCAAAAAAAAACAATTTTTAAAAAAAGAGCAGAAGCAGCAGCAGCAAAAATGAAGTAAAAAAATGGAAAATAAGCGTCACCGTTCTGCCATCTATGACATGTTTATCCTCGAGAACCCTATCGAGAATGGTGGGATCCGCGAAGACGACGAAACCAAAGCCCCTGGGCTTGCCAGTGTTCTTCTCTCGCATAACAGAAGTGCTCAAAACGTCGCCGTAGTTGCCGAAATGCTCCTTGAGCTTGTCCTCCGTAGTGTCCCACGATATCCCACCGATGAATAATTTTCCCTGATCCGAATCCATTCCCCCTCTCTCCCTCTGTATGTATATATTAATAAATAAAAATGAATAGTGTGTTGGCGATTTGGTGAGAGGGAAGAAGGTGGGAATTTAGGTTTGATTTGGGAACGGAGAAGAAAAAAGGAAGAAAGAAGGAAGAGAGGGTTTGGAGGTTGAGGGCTTCGAATAAATGAATGAGAGAGTGTGTTGGGTTTTTGTAAGGTAGTAAAATTGGTTCTCGAGAAGTAGTCCCTTTTAACGGCTCAGATTTGCTTGATTCAATTTCGTCACACGTGTAGCCCATGCCAATTTTATTCAATTAACCTCTCCCTTCCACTAATGATAAATCAGAATTGGACCTCCTTGGACCAACAAAGAAAATTCAGTGAGAGAAATAATTAATTATCACAACAAAAATCATTTTAAACACTGTTTCCTTTCACAGTTTTATATATCAAATGATTTTAAAATAATTCTTCATTCATGTCATTAAAAAATCGATTTTTTTTTCTTAATGCATAAATGTTAATAATCAAAATAACTATTTTATTGAACTTCAAAATAAATAATTTTTTGAGTCTTGTGAATTTTTTTATTTTAGCTTGAATCTATTTTTGGTTTTTATTACTCGATGGATGTGAACTATTTCTCTATAAAAAAAAAAATAAGTAATTTTAATCATGCATGGGGTTATCCAAATTAGTTAAGTTTTCTCTATAATTTGAGGGTTAAACTAGAAGAAAGTTACAAATTGTATAACTTAAATCAAGTGACAGGTCATTTTGGTTTGCTAAATCATGATAAAAACAATTAAAAAATATTTTATTATATTATAACAATAATTAACCCAATGATTAATACAGGTAGAAAAATGGGGAGAAATATCCATATTTTAAGTTTTTTTTTAATTCTTTTACTTTTAATTCTTTTATTTTAAAACTAAAATCTTTTAAAATTTATAATTTTTTTTCTTCTTTCACTTATGAATATCATTTAATCAGTTAAGGAATATAACATTAGCTAACTCTATCACGAGTCAAGCTAGAAATATGTCAATCGAATTGATTTACAGTTAGTTATAAATTGTGTAACATCACTCATCTTATCAGGGATTAGACATATTGACACTTAAACCTATAATTTTTCTCCTATGTATCATATATTTATTTTCCTACTATTTAAACAAAAAAATGATATTTTAACTCACTTTTAACCCACTACTTTAATTATCTTTAGATCATCTATTTTGATTCTTTTTAGTGATGTGATTTGATGTGATGATCTAGTGGTAATTGGAGTGGTGTGTCAAAGTGGGTTAAAGTATAATTGTCTTTTAAACAATTGGAGTGTTCACCCGCTTTGCATTTCACTAAGTTTAACCACAACAATTATAAAGTGATATTTTAAAGATATAATATTGAAAAATCATGTCATAAGAATATCTTGGAACAGAAACACATTCACAAAAGAGCAATAACATGAATAGAACCACAAATCAAATCTAACGTGGTTCGGCATCTTAAGCCTATATGAATACTCAAACAAAATATTATTATTCAACATATTATTTTTTTTTCAACAAAAATTACAAATCTCCTTATAATCTTAATGTGTTTTTTTTTAACAAAATTGCAAACTCTAATTGTACCCTTTTTTATAGACAAAATTGTAAACCCCTCCCACGCAATTTCTTTTGCAAAAGACCGCAAAAAAACTATCAAATTCTTATGGTGCAATTTTTTATGGATAAAATTTTAAACTCCTATTGTGCAATTCTTTTTAAAAAACTACAAAATGTTGAGAGTCGTGGTAACAACTGCAAAGATAGATCATTTTCCATTTACCCTTTAAATAAAAAATATAAATTAAAATAATTATTTTATCAATTTTATCCTTTAGATGACCAAATTTAACACACATGTAGTTTGTATAATAAATACATTTTGACTGTTTTTTTTTTTTGTCTTCACGAGTCGGTGTGAAAATTTTGATGAACACCCATTAAAAAATCACATATTTTCCTTCACCAAAAGTCTCACATACTTTAGAACAAACATATGACATTCTACCAACATATTTGTTTGAATCACTCTTGTCATAACTATGATTTGGAGGGACTCATTGATGAAAAAAATATTTTTTTGTCATCAATTCTCACTGCCTTGTACATCAAATTCATTGACAACAACTTACACATCATTGTCATTGGCAACTCATTGATATTCAAGGAGAATCTATCACCAACACTACCTTAGCCAAGTGAGACCCAACCAGATAAGTATCAATGAAGTCATTACACAAAAAGAATGATCGAGACCTCCCTACATAGGCAACATTGATTATAGTCAACATGCTACATTGTTCCCCTTCCTCCCTTGATGATCATAATCCTTTGATCAAAACTTCTGCTCTGATACCAGTGTTAGAAATCACAAATAGAAAAGTAATCTCTTCAAACCAAAACACACATACAAATAAGAGCAAAAATAAAATAAAATCACACAGAAAATTTATTTAAGGTCTCAAGGTCTATATCCACACTAAACAAAAGCATTATTACTCAATGTGTAATTTTATCACAAAAATTGCAAACCTTTGTACTATTACTTTTTTTGAACAAAATTGCAAATCCTTCTCATGCAATGTTTTGTGAACAAAATTGAAAAATAAAATCACACAGAAAATTTATTTAAGGTCTTGAGGCTTATATCCACGAATACTAAACAAAAAAGCAAACTTCAAATGACATAACTACAAAACTCTCATATACACCCAAAAGAATTGTGGTGACAACTCAAAAAATAATTTTATTTCATATTACCTGGTGTGATATTTTGGTAAACATTCATTAAAAAACTAACATAGCATGTGAAAATTAAAATGTCAGTATTTTAGAAAAAAAAAGCATATAAATTGTAAGACCCAATTTATTTTCTGCCCTTATTTTTAAAGGTCCACCCTAATCAGTTGGGCCTAAAGGCTGGCCCATAGGGTGTCAAGGCCCATAAAGCAGCCAAGGTCATTCATTCTGCTCTCACTTGCCAAAATTAGTGCTCTCACTCTTACCTTTCCTCTCCACAAAAACTCTGTTAGGGCTCAGTACCACCATGGTCAAGCTAGTTCGAACTCATTCCTTCTTCACGTAAGTTATCTCTCATCTCGTACTTCCTTTTTTTTTCTAGCATTGTTGTCTTGGTTCCAGCAAGGATCCCTCTTGGTAACCTTATTTTCCTCTGTTCTACCATTTTTCCAGCTTAATAAGTTGTTCCCATAGTTGTGGTGCTCACTGTTTGGGTATACGAGTCTTTTGGCTAGCTCTTTCCAAGTAAGGGAAGCTACGATTTTTTTTATGCTTTTATAAGTAATGTTTCTGTTTTGGTTCTGTTGGGTGCTCTTGATGATTTGATGTGCTTTTGATGGTGTGAAAATAATTTATGTATTGTTTATGGATGGATTTTTGGCTTGGCATGCGTGAGAACAGGTGAGATATGCTATGCTCGCCTAAGCGAGTTGTTTTTCGCCCAAACGAGAAGCTCTCGCCTAAGCGAGAATGGCAGTAACTCGCCCCCCTTTGGTTTCGAGTGCTTGCCTGAGCGAAGGCCTCTTACTTGAGCGAGATGGGCTAGCTTGAGCGAGAACTCAGTGCTCTCTGTTTTCAATCTCGCTTAAGCGAAAGCTTTTCGCTTGAGCGAGAGACCCCTGTCGCTTGAGCGAGAGCTCCTTAGCTTGAGCGAGATTGACAACAGAGTTGTTTAAATACTTGTATGCTCCCATGATTGATTTGTTTACCCTTTTAAAGCATGAAAATATGATGCCAACATTTTATGCAACGTGTTTGTGTTTTATTTAGTTTTTATTGTTTGAGATTTTGTGTTCTTACATGTTGAAACCAGTGAAAAGTTGTTAGTTTAGCTTAAGCGAGAGATTTTAGCTTAAGTGAGATCAGTCTAGCTTAAGCTAGAATTTCTAGCTTAAGCGAGACCAGTCTAGCTTAAGCGAGAATTTATAGCTTAAGCGAGATCAGTCTAGCTTAAGCGAGAATTGCCACAGAATTTTAATTCCTTACTTTAAGTTGAACTTGTGGATTGATTCAATTACTTTTAAAAGCATGAATTGGGCGAATGGGTATGAGTAGAATGGTTTATGGTATGTGATTGATAAGTTTAACATGACCTTGGCATGTCGCATGTATGAGATGGTTGGTAATTAAAGTGGCATGGTATTGGTATGAGATGAAATTCTATATTCATGGTTTGGAAAGGATGAGTTGGTATGGACTCCACATGTGATGGGAATGAGGATTGGTTATAGAGGTTGACATGAGATTTATGTGCATGATAAATATTACTTAATTGATTGAGTATGATTGGTCTGTGGTCAGTACGTAATCCCATGAGCCTCTAGGTGAGACCCCATGGTGGTGCTTCAGTGGTCGGGATGTAATTCCATGACCCCTGTTAGTGGGAGTCCATGGTGGTGCCCCATCTATATAACTTGGTAAGGATTGCATCCTAACACTCTAAGAAGTCAGTTAGTCTCACTTAGAGCGGATTGACTCTTGTGGTGAGAGTAGCAGGAGGCCTGAAACTCATTAAGGGCTAACCTTGTGTGTGAGGGAATTCATTCATTGTAACACTTGTAACACATAGCTCGGGGGTGAGCAGAGGTATCCACCACAAGTGCAAGCATCCGCTGAATCCGATCAGGTTATATGTATCCGGATGAGTCGAGTCGAGTCTTAGTGTATTGATTGGAAGGTCATAACATGCTTGGATGATAAATGTATATTGGACTGTGAAAGTATGACTAACTTCATGATAAAACCACTTTTGGGCTCTAGCTTACCCTTCTGTTGTTTTTTGTGTGTTTTGTATATGTGGTTCTCTCTTTTGCGATGATCATCGACTTGTTGATGTGAGCAGATGCGAGGAACACCCGTGATCATCAGGGAGGTGATGGTTTCGCTGCCTAGTTCTCTGGATCTTTCTTCTCTGGGCTTTCTTGTTGGGTTGTGGCCCCTGTACTAGTTTAACTCTTACTTTACTATTTTGTTCTTGGTGAACTTTGTATCAGTTTAGTTTTAGCATCGTGGTGTGCCTTGGATAATTGTAAGGAGTTAAGTTTAAACTCTGGGACATGTTGGATAATTGTAAGGAGTTAAGTTTAAACTCCGGGACTGCGCAATTATATCTTTTGTGTGACGCTTTATTTTAATTATGTTTATTAATTAAATGGGGTGTTACATAAATCATTCTAATACTATTGAATAGCATTTTAATATTAAAAGAAACTTATATACATACTTCTTGTGTTTGTTAGAGTGGATTTTAACTAATAAAAGAAAATTGATCTATGTCCTTTTGGTGAATAGATAAACACAAGTTAATTTAATGATTATTAAATTATGAAAAAAAGATATTATTGTTGTGCACTGGCTAAAAAAACTTCCGTATCCACTCTTACACACAATTTTAAATTATCATATAATATTTATAATTAATAAGTATATTAATATGATATTTATAATTATATTATATATATATATATAATTAATGTTAAAATTTATAATCAATTAATATTTTATGTAAATAATTAACTACATTATTCTCATTTGTCCATAGACACATCAATAAAGTTTGTATAGAAATGTGAAAAAATATATTAGTTATATAATAAAATTGTTTAATTTTAGAATATTGATGACTAAATGATCAATTAAATTTTGTAGGACCAAAATATATATTTACGAAATAATATGAAAGAAAAATTAATTTAAATCTTTTATTTTTATTTTATTTTTTTTAATTTTTAATTCAGTACTAAGTATATAATTTTTATCAATTTTTATATTTTTATTCCGCCTGTTTTAATTCTAAATAAATAATACCAATAAAAGATGTCATATACAGTAACTTAGGTTTTTAAATTCGAACTGAATAACATATACATACATTGCATATTAAAAACAATTAAAATAAGTAAAGGTAAAATAAATTTACTTAGGTTTTAGTTTAATCCAGTCAAATATATTATATAAATTTAATGATTGAACCCATCCTATTTTTTCAACATATTTTTTTTTAAAATATTTAAACAAAAAAATTGCCTAATTTGTGGTAATATAAGTTATTTGTAAGTGTGCGTTAGGAATATGAATACAAACAAAATGGAAATACGCATACATTTATTACATAATAAATTGCTTAGATGAAAATAATTTATATTTTGATGTGAAAAAAATATTTTTAATATAGTTTAAATAATATTAAATTTGATTAATATAAGCATTATATTTCGTTGAAACCATTAATCACATCCTTTTCTAAAGATAATGGAGAGATCGAGATAAGTAAGGTTTAAGCAAATTAAACATTCAATTCGATAAGAAAATTTGTTATTGAATTCAATATAATTCAATTCAATTAATTATGATGAGATTTTACATTTTTTTATTAAATTCAATTCAATATAATTCATCATTAACATAATCAGATTAATTAAGTTATAACTTTTTTATTAGTTTTTAGAATAATTTAAAAGAACGTATTATACAATTATCATAAGTAAAATTAAATAAAATGTCATAGCCTCAATAGTTTTTAAATGATAATCAGTTTTTATAATAGTTTTAGTAGCGTAAAGATAAGGCTTATAGTTAATGTTTATGATCCTAGAGATCTTAAATTAACTTGGATTGATTAAACCCAAACACTACAAATAATATACTTATTTAGTTTGCATTTGATTTATCATTACATTATCCGACCCAATAGATACTTATTTATTTTTATAACGTTAACCCTATCAAAGTTATTATTTTTAAGTAAGTTGAACAGTGTAAAGTAATTAATGATAAGACTTTTTATTTTGATATCATTTTTTTTAATTAGAAGAAATTAATTATAATTGATTATAAAAATAAATATACTAATTCAAATATTTATTATGATTATAAAGTTAATACACAAATTCGGAGGTTATAAATTCTTCATGTATTTATCATTATATTAAAAGTAGCCATCAAGCATATATAAGTTATTAAATATTGTATAATTCAAAAAATAACTGATAAATTATTGGAATGCATTTTTTAAGGTATAATGTAGAGTTCAAACTATAAATTACTTTATATCATCAAATTTCATATGTAAAAAGCCTTGAATTTTGAAAATTTAATATACATTAATGCTTTGTCATCGCGTATCTTTAAAGCCAAATATTTTGTAAGAAGAGATTTTATAGGTGAATAACTCGAATATAATTAACCTATATTATGGTGGAGGAAGAGTATTTTTAACTAAAAGATTTATAAGACAATGACACAAATGAAAAGTTTGGAATGATGTTAGGGACCACCTTGGTTGAGAAGGAGGTGGAATGTTTATATTGGAGGCATGTGCATGAAGGATTGAAGAGGAATTCAAAGTTTGTGAACTTATTATTTTCTGATGTTTATTGTTGTTGAGACGTTGGCATTATTTAATTGTTTTTGTCGAAGGATACAAATGCTATAGTCAGAATTCTTATCTTGAATCCAAAGAAGGAAGATAAAAAAAGTTTTTGTCAATCATAAAAAATGGTGTTTATTTAATAAGGACTGCATTTAAGCTAATTATACTTGAACTTAGAGTTTATATGAATTATGATGTGTTTAGATCTTTATAGGAGTCGTGAAGATTATATATTAGTTTTATTTTAAGTAAAAAATGACAAAGTTAATTAATGTATATTAAGAAACATTTATAAATAGTAACTTTAAGATTTTAAATTAAAAATAGTTTTATTTTCATTTAATCCTCTTAATAAAAAATTCAATATAAATTTTTTTATACAAATATTAAGAGTTTATTCCAAATAAAGTTACTAGTATATTAATGTTTATATTATTTGTCTTCATTGTGAAAGAGATCGTGAGAGAATAATCTATTCTCTTGCTTGGTACAAAAAGAATGAAGAGTGTTTAAAATTATCTAATCTTTGTTGAAAAAGTTTGTTATTTCTCATCATTCTATTTTTAGTTTATTTATAAACTTGTTTTATCATAACATTAATGATAAATGTTTAGATTTTTTAATTTTACATGTGATTTTGGCACTGATGATGTTTCTAATTAATATATTTTTTAATAAATCAGATTTCTTTAACTTAAAAATACAAAATGTGGTAGTGAAAATTAGTTAATTATGAATTTAATAAGTTCTTTTGTAAAAGTGCAAGAATAAAAGAACTAGCTCAACTTAGTGTTAAAAGGTGGATTGTGAAGATTTAAAATGTGACTTTCATCAAAATAAGCATTGAGAATGGAACAATAACTTTCTTATTACTTGTTTTTCAATTATGCAAATTATATTTTAGATGTCTATGTTTTCTATTGATTTGATGTATGTTTAATACTTATCTCTAGGTATGCAGTAAAACACGTTTAATGTATGTTTAATCATGTGAATGAGATTTCAATAGCTAAACTAACTAATTCAAATAATGCAAATTACCAGGGATGTAATTGCATATTTAATCTCATTGTTCTGATTCTTAATGTAGGTATTGAACATACCTTATGTCAGTGAATTGAGTAAGTTGTTCAAGACCTAGATAGACACCACAAGAAGAATCTGTGTTTTCTTGACCTTCATGAATAGGGAAGTAATATTCATCATCAAATGACTAGCAAGGTTACGATGTATCTAGTTGAGTCATCTAGAGGAGCTACTATGTAGAAGAAAATCTTTAAGATTGGATTTTCATGAGGTTACTAGATGATATTACTACAAGAGAAATCTATGTAAGGTTATTTGAATTTTGTTTGAATCCATCCTGCATATTTGAATAAGCAAGTACATGATTGTTATTGTGTTTATTGGACCTCTGACAGTTGCAATAAACACATGATTTAACATAGTCTCCACTATACTCAACCTATATAATATATATTATTGTCCATATTTTCCTAAAAACCTTACAAAAACCAACTACCAATATATTTAATACTCCTTATGAGTGCAATAACTGCAATTTAATTGTACCACAAGTGACTTGGTACACTTACCAATATACCACACAACCCAATAACTCTTTAAAGACGTTGACCTTCACCATTTTACTATGTGAGACTAAGACCCTGTTTTTTTTAGGGGATGTACTGTTCAAGAGGATTGGAGAGGAAGGCATGGAGAGTGATCACCTTGTTCTTTTTGGGGTGATGCAAGGGAATGGCAGGGATGGATTAGAGGGATGGCTAAAAAATTTCATCCCTCTACTATGGAAGAGATTAGAAGGTGATGGATACAAAATTACCATTTTATCCTCGTCATATTTATTTTTTACCTCTCTTATCCTCGTAATTTTTTGACACGTGTTCACACAGTGATGTCTTCTTTCTTATTTTTTCATATAAATTTATCTTTTAAATTTAGTTTTAATTTATTAATAAAAATAAATAAAATTTTATTATTAACAAACATCTAAAAATCTAAAAGTTAAAAATATATAAACAATATATAATTCTATAAAATTTGAAAAAAAAGAAAAAATTTTATTAAAAAATGTTACCTATATTATTAACAAACATAATCAAATTAAAAAAATATGTTCATATCAAATAAACAAAAAAAAATTATATTTCAAAGACTTAAAAACAAAAAATATATATAACATAAATAAATTATTTTTCATGTAAATATTAAATTGATAAATGTTAAATTTAATTTCATACCAAATAAATTTGATTATTCATTTTTTAATAAATATATTTATATTATTTCACACAATTAATAGAAACTAAATAAATTATTCTAAATGATTTATATAGCATTTTATATTACTTTTAACATTAGGGATATTTTGGTAGTCTCATTTTTTTATCTATTAATTTTTTTTTTAATATGTCACATCACTGAATTCAATCACAAACTTTCACAAATTTTACTCTCTAATCTACTCTAAAATCACCTCCTAATCCCTTAAAAAGAATAACATCAACTTCATCCTGTGATCCTTTTCATTTCTTCCTCTCCCTCTTCTTCTAATCCTTCATCTCAAAAAAACAGAGCCTAAGACTTAAACCCCGGTGAACATAAACATACTAGCAATTAATAAGGAGTGATTGTATTGTTATGGAGTTTATGGTCGTAACTGTAAGTTGAAAAAAAAAAAAAGAGTTTGTTGAAAAGTATTACTAATTTAAAGTGTAGTCAAATTTTGTATATTGTAAACCCTGAACAATATCAATTGAAAAATATATCATGATAATCATCAAATTATTTAATAAATTTTGTAATTATAAAAAAATAAAATTAAAGAGGATAACATGAAAAATATCTCACAATATTTAAGAGAAACACAACTACACTAAGTCTCAACAAAAAGTTTTAGTGTTAGTGGTTGTTGTGTTTTATTTTTATAAGGTCCAGTACACTTTAAAAAATTACTATTATATTCGTCTTTGTTACATTTATATCCATGATCTCAATCTTGTTCTCGGTATGAGACTTGATCTTGATTTCGGTGGTTGAGTACATGCAAAAAATTCTCACGCTCAAATTAGTTTTCAATTACATATTCGTTCTTGAAAGGATTTATTTAATCTAGAACAATTAACCTTTTTTACCTTGTGTGCTTACCTATTTATACAATTTTATTTTGGGTCTTTTATTCTTTGTGATTAAGCAAAGGCTCAACCATGATCTAATTGTGATTTAGAGTTGAATCCTCCATCTAATCTTGTTTAAACATTAACCCTAGTTTTAATTGTGTTGAAGTAATTTTATCAACTAAGTTGTTGGTGACAGAGGAATTTGTCAGTATGTCGAGAAAGTGACTAGTTGTGTTAAGTGTCGAGGAAGTGAAAGAGTCTAGTGTCCTAATATTGCTACATGATAAACACAAAAATATTGTGATCATCATTAATTAAAAATTTAACTGTTGAGAAACCGATATATATGCTATGAGAACTAAGCATGTTAGAATATTAAGTATCCATGTATTACATATTGAAATGATTGTGAAAAAATTCCAATGGTAGAAGAAATTAAAAACTATTTCCTTAAGTATTAAAGTTGGAGAAACTTAACTTTTTTTTTTCTTAATCTTAAAATTTGTACGATAAAAATTGGTTGCAAGTTATCAAACCTTCAAATATAAGTTTTAGCATAAAACAAGTAAATGGAATTTTTAATCTCTTGGCTAGGATAATTTCAATCACCTTATATTCTACATTTTTAATCATGTAATTTTTGCATTACTTTTTGAAATATTAATGAAAGAGAATACTCTAGTTAAAATATAAGAAAAATGAAAAGTCCACAATATTTGTAATTGGTTAAGAAAATAATAGTAGCATTCTTATATGTGGTTGTGAAAATTATGTAGGGATTCTTTCCTTTCTCCATCAACATTCATTTTTTAATATAATAATGAAGGGGGTACAAATAGTCTTTTTAACCTACAACCATAACAAGAAGATTCAACTCAAGGCCTCTTGCTAAGGTATATCTCCCTACTGGGGGCTTCTCCCTCCACCCCCAACCCTTTCTCCTGTACCTCCAAAACTTTATATATTTCCAGCTTTGCCCACAGTAAAAAGGTAACGAAGAAAGAGAAAACACAGTAAGAATCTGATTCCCTCCACCCCATCAGGAATCTTTGACCTAGCGCACCATCTCTTCTCCATTATTCTCCTCTTCTCCCACACAACCTCCACACAGTCTTCATTCGTCTTCTCCTCTTCTCCCATACATTCTCGCACACAGCCTCCACACAGTTCTTCTCTGGAGCGTCCACACAGTATTCATCTGCGGCCTCCCTTTTCTCGTTTTCTCGCGCAACTCCATTTGGCCAGTTAAGTAATGATTTTAAATTTGTAATTCATTCTAGGAATGGTTGTGTGTGTATTTTAATTGATTTTAGTAATAGATCCCAAGATCCGTTTCATCAAAATTGAGAAACGTTTTTCATTTTAAGAGTGCACCGAAACAACGGAATGTGAAATCCGTTTTCCTGAATGCTGAAACGGAATACACATTCTGTTTTTTTTTCTTTTTGAATTTTAGTAAAACGGATTGTGGAATCCGTGGCGGTGGACGATGAAACGGAATACACATTCCGTTTTTACTTTTTCTTTTTTGAATTTTAGTGAAACGGATTGTGAAATCCGTGTCGGTGGACGATGAAACGAAATACACATTCTATTTTTTTTTTTACAGGAACGGATTATGAAATCCGTATAGGATGCTGAAACGAATTTTAGAATCCGTTTTGAGATGTGAAGGGGGAGCCATGTGACTCGAGAGTAACGGTGCTTCCGTCCCTTAGTGCAGTCCTAAATCACAAGTTTGCAATTTCGAGCTTAAAGCTGCAGCTAAGAACCAAAAGGGGTTTGTATGTGTAAGTTGCAATGATTCCATTCAACAAACTTGCATTTGGTTGTTGGCAGCTTCAATTGGTTGCTTTCATAAAAAAACATGTGGTATTCTACATGCACTCCTTTTAAAAAAATATAAGATATGATAAGTGTTTTATAAAATAATTTTTTTAAAATAGATATCTAATTTATTTTTAAATTTGTAAAATTCTATAACTA
>Ga0214543_1004412_pt1 | contig 26710 bp, 11 predicted proteins | sample CNSS2metaG_FD_160094 | JGI IMG/M metagenome (GOLD analysis project Ga0214543, IMG submission 160094) | Root nodule microbial communities from cowpea collected in UCLA plant growth center, Los Angeles, California, USA - CNSS2 | ecosystem: Host-associated > Plants > Roots > Nodule | place: USA... | reverse complement strand
AAAAAGGTAGAATTTAGGAATTCCTTACATTTACATTTATCATGAAAAAAAAAAAAAAGAAAGTAGAATTTAGTCAAAACATTGTTTCAATTAGGTGGATTTCAACCTTATGATATGTGAATGTTAATAAAAACACCTCAATAAAATGGTAGGTTGAAGGAAAAATAGGTTTTGTTTGAATTAGAAGAGAAGTTTATGGAGTTTAAAAAGATAGATTTGAAGAGAAAATATTGGAAAATTGGAGATATGTTTGTGATAAATTTATGAATGATGATCGACAATAATGATAATTGTAGTCAAAATGAAGTAAATTATAATGAATGAAGTGAAAAATTATGGAAAAGGATAAAAATTCATATACTAAAACATAAGATATTATGGAAAAGGATTATATTGAATGAAGAATTCATAGACAATTAAGAAAACATTACACCCAACCTCTATGAATGAGGGAGTTAACTACTCTTAGAACATAAAAATGATGTTAAAATTGGATGCCTTCATCCTTGAGAATGTCATTCTACCTTCAAGTGAGATATCAAGTTTCTTTCTCTCCCAGTGTGTTTTTGACCTTGTTAGACCCTTAATTTATAGATTTTTCAACTTTGGTAGTTCGCTAGGCGAACGGACTCGCTGGGCAAAAACAACATGATTCGCTAAGCAAACTGTTCTTCGTTAGGCGAATTGCTCGAATATGATTTGGGCCTACAACTTTGTACTTGATTTTGTACTGGAATTTCCTCATGGATTTATCTTTTTCATCTTATGGAACTCCATATTTTTGAATTATCTTCAATTCTTCTGACTAGAGCTTGAGTAACCAACTTTATAGATAATCCATATTGTTGATAATTCAATATTCTACTCATTCTATTGATAATCTTCCCAAATCTTTATGTTTTCCACTTATTTGCAAAATATATCCCCATCATTTATCTTTTCCACTTTTATTGAATAAAACCTAAATTATCATATAAAATCCAAAAATAAAATAACAATTAAACATGAAAATAAATAGAATAAAAACATGATAATGCCAATTATAAGGGGAAGTGCCTACAAAAGACACTTTGATGCTAAAGTTAGTTCGAGATATGGGAGTCAGATGTCAAAGTCAAAATGTAATCATGTACTTTGTAAAATGTGTCTTTTATACAAGGGTTGATGGCCTTACCTGGTGGGGTTTTGGTTTAGTTGACTTAACTACCTGCTAATTACAATAAGATACTTCACCTTGGGTTTACCTCATTTGGGGTTATTATATTGACTTGGCGAGTCGGCCAATCCACATACATGTCGTCCTATAAGGTCGATATGTACTCGATTAGGCCGTGTTCAAGGTGAGCTCTTTTGATTGGGTAATCCCATCAGCCTCCAAGCCGTGTAACTTGGGGGGTATTCTGTTTGTGTACAACAAATAAAGCAAGCGAAGAAGAGAAGAAAGTAAAATTAGGGATTTGAGTTTTCAAGTTACTAAAACTAGTTATTAAATTAATTACTTTTATTAACTTTTTTTTTAAATTTAAGTGGGTTTATGGGTCAACTCACTATAACCCGACTTTGTTGAAAGGGGGACATTGCTTAATCAAACGAAGCTAGTTTTGATGATGTCCAAAGTCATGCAAACACCATGTACCATTGTTTTAGGCCTAGTCTTCAAATTTTCATTTGGGTAGGTGATCTATACCTACGATTAAATGTAAGCCAAGCTTGAACTGAATAGATCAACTATCAAATTCTTGAATATGTGCAATGTAGACCATATGAATGGATTAGCTATTTAACTAATGGATTATCAAAATGCATTGCACTAATGCAGTCAAAATTCAACCATGATAATCGATTAGGTAAATTCCCTAATCCACTAATCTAATAAGCAAAATTCTTTTTTAAAACAAATCTCAACTCAGATTGAAAGACACAACACTAAATCAAAAAGCGAATTTATGAGAGATTGAGAAACACTAAGTTCTTGCATTCTTGAGAGATTATTCTGCTGGGTATTCAAGGAGATTGATGATGAAGCCTATCTTGGGAGGTCACGCTTGGTACTAGGATCAATTGTCATATATGCACAACAATTAGGTGTATTCGTTCCTTGTTCTTTTTGAATTACATTTCTTTTCATTGTTATCCACTGTGTGGGTGAAGGTCTAGCTGCAATTATGTGGAGGCAATGCATTTAGGGGGAGTTTTTGATTTGTAGATAAAGTTCTTAGGCCTTTAGGGTCTTGAATTATATAGGTGATCTTGTAATTCTTGGAACTCTATTGATTTAGTAGAATCCTTCTAAGCATGGATTGCTTAGAAGAAGACTGGGTGTAGATTCATTTTCAATCGAACTAGTATAAAAATCATTGTGTTCTCTTATTTCTTTCATCACCTATGCTATTCCTAATTGGTTGAACTAATCCATTAACACAAAACTTGAAAATTGATTAATGGGTCTGTAAAGATTGAAAATAAATCAAGATTCTTTTAAATCAATAAAAATCTGACAGAATCAATTCACACTCCCTCTTAGTTGGCATATATTAGACGTATCTGATTTAATAGGCTCGAACCTATATAACTTGTGGATTAAGTGAGTTTTGAACCCATTTTAATCCATAACTCACAAAAATTTTATTTTTTCAACTCGATCCAGGTCGAACTTGTGGTAAGTCGAGTAGACTCACACGTTGCGACTCACTTCGACATGTCTATTCACCCATAAACATAGGGATACATTAAATGTATTACATCCAACATTAAATGTTAATATCCTTTCAAACAACGTTTTGATAACTAGCTTGACTTATTACACATTGGTTAGAAATCTTTTATCCAAAATAAGGAAAGAGCATATGTTGGTACAAAGCAAATATTCATCTAGAGTTATCATAGGGAGGTTTAGAATGTTCTTGTCATGAAGTAGTTTTAGCATGTCTTTCAAGAAATCTTATATTAACTTGAGCTTTGTGAGAGTTTTTGGTGGACCTGAAAATAATAACACATTTTCTCTATATACGTGTATAAATGTTTGTCAATTAAAAAATTATGTTTTGACAATTTTTTTTATAAATTTGACAAAGTTTCCATAAATAAAATTACAATAGATTAATTTTTTATTTTTTAACTAAAATGAAATAAAGAAGTAACTTTTTTTACCTAAATAGATAATTTCTCAAAAGTTTGTTAAAAAAGATTTTGTTAAACGATCATTTTCCTTGTAAATTACAATGTTAGCTTGAGAAATTACTTTAATGCGTGCAGTTAAATGTAGTTTTTTGCTGGTTAGATAAAACATAAGCATATCTTTTTTTATAAAATGTTTTATAATCTTTGTATCTTACCATTATAACATTCATACTTTAAATTTTATTACTTTAAAAACACTTAATCATGTTCATTTAGAAAAATACTACATTCAAGTTGGTAAAAGTATTTGAAAATGTAGATTTAACAAAAAAAAGGAAAATAGTAAGAACAAATCTTGAAATTTGATTTTGTTCCCGTCATAGATATCCTAATATAAGTTTTCTATCCTCCCTCAATATAATCATCATAAATAATATAATTGAGTAATATTTGCTGATTTGTTCTTTGTAACCGCGTTATTATAAGATTAGGCTTAAATACTTTATTGAGTAATGTTTGCTGATTATTTGATACGTTGATAATAACTTCTTATAAAATATATAAATTATTTCTGCGTATATCAGACATCGTACATAATACAATTAAATTGTAATCTTTAATTAGTAGAAGAAGTACGAAGTATTGATTTATAAAAGTAACAGTATGTATCTTTTAACCAATTACTTTGGGGGTTCAAATCTTATAATGTCTGTTTAATAATGATTTTTTTTTGACGAAAACAATTATTTTAAACCAACTCGCAAAAGTGTTTATTAGAAAACAAAAATATAATTTAATTGGCATGTGCCTTTTATATCATTTTGATAAATTTACATGGATCATGTTTGGTTCTGATGGGGAAATTAAACTCATAAAGAAAGTATTGCACACATAAAGTCTTAATTCACTTTATTATTCAGATATTGTAAATTCTATATTAAAATCTATCTGTTCTATCAATACGTTAACATCTCAATCAGACAATAAACTAATTTATAGAAAGAACACTAGGCTTGCTGCTTGAAGGAGCACACACCCCACAAATTGGATAATCACCAACTTCAGTCTAATCAACTAGATTAATTGCTTATGCTTACATATTTTTTCAATAACAAAATATTTTAGGTGTAAAACTTATAAGTAGAAGAATCAGCAACAATATTCCTTAAGCCACCAATAGTAGATACCAACATAATGCACACTCCAACATATATTGAACCCTGAGAAGCACAAAAAAAAAGAGGGTCAGTGCCAAAAGAAAACAACACTGAACTGTGATAATCTAATTTTGCATTCTCTTAGAAATGTTGAAATAAATTAATCATTACCCAATTGATGAACCAGTTGATGCTAAATCTCTTTGGTTTCTTGATGATTAGCCACATCACACTAGGAAGCTGAACAACCGACACACCAACATTAATCTTCTATGTTCTAAATTAACTCTTGTAAATTTGGTAGTTTGATATAAGGATGAGGAAATAAGAAGGTAAGAGAGACTTACAAAGTATGAAGTAGGAGCAAAACCAAAGCCACCGAAGAACCCAAGAAGATCACCAAAGAAAGGGAATGTGACCCCAACAAATAATGTAAAAGCTGTAACATTTAACAAATTGTTTTAGGTGGAAGATAACGATTTTGGATTCTCTCTTGAGTTTTAATGTTCAACAGATTATGACATTAAAAACATTAAAAAAATCTAGTAATGAATCTGAACTCGAAGATACGTATGTTCTTAAACCCAAAAGTAGATGGTTTTAAAAATCTCACCAACAAAAGCTGATCTAGCAACAAGTCTGAGAGATAATCCTGGAGGGAAGTTCAGTCTTTTGACCATCAACCTCTCGATCAAGTCAAAAACAGGCATAGCATAAACCTGGAATCCAATGTTTGGACATTAATAAGGTAATACGCCAGAGTAGTTTAAGCACATGGTTGTGTTGTGTTTGTACCTGGTAGCTACCAACAACATGAATGAAGACCATCAAGTTAGCTGAGGCTATGAGCCATGCAGGTTTTTCAAATTCCATAAGCACATTGTCCTCAACATCTCTTCCAAAGGTCCAATATCCTACCAGTGCCAGTGGGAAATAGCATATAGCATTGATGAAATATGCACCTATAGCACCTCTCCACATTGGTATCTTTGAGGGCTTCTCAGGGGTTGAAGGAATTGTGGCCTGAATTTCAAGGGTCACTGCATGCCCAGCAAATGCAAATGAAATCTGACCAAGTGCATTGAAGATTCTGAACATTAAGTCCGTAGAACTGGTTTCCTTGTATGCATAGCTAACGTTGTCTACACGGCCTCTGGCCAAACATGCCACCCAAGATATAGTTGAATAGCTGCAATCAAAGCACCGAAAGAGTAAGTTACTGCTTTTCAAAACACTATTTTATTTCAACTAATCCAACCATGTGGCTCTGCTTGTTCACAAGCATAGCCAAAAGGGTAAATTTGCTGATATCTTTCTACAAAATATTTAGGCTTCATGTCAAATATTTATGCTTTCCATTTTTCACATGGATAACTCATCCTGGGAAGAATCCAAACAATATTTTTCCCTGGAATCTTCCTTACATGTGTGCAAAATGCCAAGCCAGCTCAGTAACCCCCAAATCTGCTAAATATTGAATGATAGTGATCATGATGGAAAGCTAGTGCCAGAAAAGTGAAGACATGGGTGGCTTTTCCAATGGTCCCAACATTTATTAAGGCCAAAATAGATCCTTGCATCAGAACATCCATTCATAGTAATCAGAAAGATAAACACTCAATAATACCTATGAAGCTCATAGACCCACAGATATGGATAGACACAAACACGAAGATATGACTAAATTGTATTTTGGGACCATTATGGAAACTCCCGTAGACATGTGGAAATTAAGAAGTACCTCAGTGACATCACTGCAGCTGCTAAAGAAACTCCTGCAACAGAGTTGAAATTGGGAAGCTGAGACAAGAGGAAATGGATGGCACCAAAAATGACAATCCACCAAGATTGCTTGAGTTGAGTACAATTGGTGCAAGCAATCTCCATGAACTTCTTGAGGCACTTCCCTCCGGTGACCATATACACAATATTACACCCAACTTGCACAATCAGTTGCTGGGGCAGCACAATCCACGGTCCTAACTTTGGTCCAAAAGCATGTCTCCCAAGATCAATGTAACGATCAAACCGGGTTCCCGGAACACACTCGTGGAGTTGGATCATTTGCCACATTGAGTTTAAGGTCAGGCACCAAGTTAGAAACAGAATCAAGGTCCCTGGCACCCTTCAAAGATAAGCATAAAAGAAAAAACTCAGTTTTACGCAATATATTTTGCTCAAGTTGCCACCTTTATGCCATTTCAAAGACTTGAAGCCATAAGTTGAAGTTTACCATCCTAGATATGCCATGGCATAGGGCAGGCTGAGAACACCAGCACCAATCATGGCTGTGACAGTGTGAAAAGTTGAGTACCACCATTTGGCATTGCGAGAGGGACCATTCTCCACCCATTTCTGATCTGATTTAACTTCCTACAAGTGTGGATCATGCAATGAATAAGAAAAAAAAAACTGATATAACAGAAGAGTGTTGTTTAGACAGAAATCATTGTGTAAACTACGTTGATAACGGTTTAGTACCATTTCCTTGGAAGGGGGAGAAGAAGCTGAGACCATTTTGCCTCAGTTGAAAAATTAGAGCAGAGATAGAGGACCCTCTTGAGTTTAGGACTTGTGGTGAAATGTGTCTGAATTTGATGTGAAGCGGTTGATGCTATATAAACTGTTCCAAAGTTTATGCATTAATGGTGAACAGATCATGCTCCCTACCTTCTGCGGTACATGGTTTTACAGTGGTCAACAATAGTCACTATGGAGGAGCATTTGTGGAACCGTTTTGGTAATCCACTAACATCAATTCACACCCATTTTTGTGTGTACCTAGTTCAATTCCTGGCCACCTACATCATTGAAACTTTCGTAATCTCTCTGTTCAAAATGCTTGGTTTATAACTTTTTTCATAGTACAAGTGATACATATTTTGGCTTAATAAGTTTTTTCGCTCAATACATCCCTTAAGTTTTTTTAGACCATCATGTTTTGGCACCTAAAAAATTACCTTTGATTACTTTTACTCTATCTTTTTCATTACGAATACAAAAAATTCACTTTTATTAGAATATTTTACTCTTATAGTAGGTTGTGAAATGATAGGTACAGTGTTAAAGAATTTTTTTTCCTTTTCTTATTCTAGGAGTAGAATTGATAAGTCTGAAAGGTTAGAAATTCATAGTTACTCACATGTGAAAAAAATCATATAGACTCCTTTTAAATAAAATGATAACTAAATTAAGGAAAAAAATTGAAAGATCACCTTAAATAAATTTCTCAAATATTAGCATAAAAATCATATATTTTCCTAAAATTAAGGATTATATAAATATTCCATCCTCAAATTATTTTTAAAAAATTGTTTTATTTTTAAATTAAATTATATACACATTTTGTTTTTACACTTTAAAAAAAATCATGTAAAACATTCTAAAAAAATAATAAGTAAACATAAACTCACCGTAGAATCATTATTGACCTCACAAGAGATACACGATAAAAAGAAATAAATATTTGAATCGTTTTAGGTTTTAGATCTGGACTTTTAAGTGATATGAAACCATTAACATCACAATTATATATGTTACAAGTAACAAAAATAATAACATTTTGAACTTGAGTTTTCTTTAAAAGTTTGACCTTTTACTGCATTAAAACATCGGGGTATTCTTTTATGGATTACTTTTGCTAAAGGGTAACACCTGGAATCAGGAACATAATTTAATCACTCTTTGGTGCAGTTAGGAGACAGCCACAAACTTGTTAATTTTTTTTTAGTGGGTTAAGAAAATTGGTAGAGAATTACATATAGGTGCAATGTAATGGTCCTTCCTAGTGGATGATACATAATCAAATTGAAATGTGCATTTTCCCCTGATGCTAAGGACCTCTAAAATGTTGTTTAATTTTGGAATTGACCAGTGATGGAAACATGTTTCCGGTGAGTGAAAGGGATGCAAAATTTCATCATTACCCATCTTGACTAATAATTTTATGAAAAGAAAATAATGCTTTTTAATTTCTGGTTAATGATTAAAGTTTAAGGCAAAGTTGGTGGAGATTCCATTGTTGGAGCTGCTACTAAAAGAAGATGATTTCTCTAATTTTGTTTCCAATTCAATCTTATTTCATCAAATAAGTTAATCTAATTTGTTTCATCAAATTTATAATGACAAGTGCTACTATATTAATACATGATACTTATTTTTCATATTAAAGATTACTTTCGTTGAGAAGTTATCTTTTCTTGTATGGTTTAAAATAACAAATTATATTTTATTGAATATTCGTTTTCGTTGAGAAGTTAACTTTTGATTTATTAATGTTGTTATTATTAATTTGATCAAAATGATGATTTTAACTCGTTTAAAAAAATAACTTAAAGCAGGAAATATAAAAAGTGATAGAAATGATAATAAAAGTAATTTATATGTTTTCTTTATTTCGGAAATTGGAACTCTAAACTGAGAATTATAATTACAATTAAAGTTTATGTCAGGATTTCTTTTATTTTTACTTCTTTTTCGATATACAAATATTTATTAAATTCCAAATTAACAAATTGAAAATATTTTAAGGAGAACTTCAATAAATAATTTAATAAGTGAGCCAATTAAAGAAGTTTCAATCGCTTAATTTCATTCCTTTTCCACCCAAATTAAAAGTCATTACTGTATTAAAGCTGAAATGTTTTTTTAATTACTTCACAACATGTTATTTGTATTGTTGTCGCCGTTATTTATATTTTGATAACTTTTATTAAATACGTACCACATACATTGATACTTTTTATCAAAGACACGTTGAATAAATTTTTTTTTCATAAGATTTTCAATAAAAAATAAGATAAAAAAACTATATGACTTTCTTTCTTAATCAAAATTATTTGTAAAAAATATTTGATATAGTTTTCAAAATTCTTCATTTACGCCAACATGTAAAAAATATTTTACTTTTTGTTCTTAAATTAATCACGAATCATTTTTGGAAACATATGTTAATTATTCGAAGAATATTATTCATAAAACTGAAAATAATATATGCTAAAGTAATTGAGTCTTATTAGTTGGTGATGCAGATGTTTGGTTGGAGGATCCATTCGTTCACATCACATCTGTCACACATCTAAGTTCCTTTTTATGATTTAACTTTGTTTTTTTATCTTTCTTTCGAAAAGAGGAATTTCCAAAAACTATTACTCACATATTATGATTTTTTTTTCTAGTAACACAGGTTAATAAACAGGTTTGATAGCTATTTTATGTAATTATGATAATTTTTCTAATTTCTTATAACTATTTTTATATTTTTATTTGATTTTATTCTTTTTAGATACAAGTTAATATAATTGTTTTTATTGGATTGGGATAATCACAGAAGATCACTTGATCCTATTCCTAGTCTATGAAACTCTTCCTCTCAGAACAATTTGTGTGTCTTTGATCAGATGATATCCAATTACTTGGGCTTTCGGTTTCAGTTCCAAAAAAGGAAAAGTACGTGTAGAAAACACTTTAATGTTTAAAGTTGATTTTCAAAAAAATAATCTACCAATACTAAAAAACTAACCTTTTAGCATAACCATCATTCCTAATTATAGAGGGGCATTTCTTCCTGCACCCATATTTCTAAAATTTCTACTATACCCCCACTGATATTAATGGAAAGGGAGAGAATGTGAATGGTTTAGGTTAGATCTTTATCCTTTTGGGTGTGTTTTGTTAAGACTCCGATAAATGTATAAGATTATGCAAATAGTAACCGGTAAGATCGATATATCATTTTTTAAGAGATTCGTGTAATACTAATTAATCATGCAATTAATAACTAATTTAAACTAAAGAATGAATTCATAATTTGAGTTTTTAAGCATGAAAGTAAATATTGCATAAAACAAGTAAAAAGTGAACTTAGATATTTAAAACTCTTAGAATATGGAAAAGACTAGAAATGCAACGAATTAATATTGTTGGGGTTTGATTTTACAGATTTCACTCTCAAGCATATAAAACACTCAACTCTTTTCCATTAAATTACTAATGTCAACCCACAAGTTTACTCAAGCCCTGATCCCTTAGTTGAATGAGCCTAGATTTCCTTATTAAGAGTCAATCCCTTGAATCCCTAAATAAGTAAACCCGCTTCATGAACTAGGGTTTAAGACAACTAACAAGTTCCATTCCTAGATATCCGAGGGACCAACTCACTGATCGAATTTTGGCAAAGACTAACTGAGCTAAATTCGACAGGGACCAACTCAGTCGAATTTCGGTCAGGGCCAACTTGGCCGAGTTTCAACAGAGTTTTGACTGTAGCAGACTAAGCTGAATTCGACTGGTGCCGACTTGGCCAAGTTTCGATTAGAGTAGCCTTGGACGAATTTGGCTGAATTTCGATTGAGGTCGACTCCACCGAATTTTGTTGAATTCCAGTCAGTGTCGATTCAGCTGAATTTCGATCAGGCTCGATTCGACCAAATTTTAGTCGGATCAACTCGGTCAAATTCGGCCGAATTCGGTCAGCACGACTCATCTGAATCTCTATCATGGTCGACTTAACCAAATTTTGGGCGAGGCTGACTCGATCATTTTTCAGCCAAGGCTAACTAGACCGAAGTCAGCTATATTTCGGTTGGGGCCAACTCAACCGAATTCAGCCGAGACAACTCAATCGAATTCAGCCAAGACAACTCAACCGAATTTTAGTTTGGGCTGAATATGGTCGGGCCTAACTTGGTCGCATTTCAGTCGAGCTTCTGCCAGGGTCGGCTCGCCTCGTCCTTGAGCTTGGGCTGACCCAACTCAACTTTCGTCTAGAGTCATCCTAGTTCGACCTTACGACCAGGCCAACTCGTCTTGACTTTTAGTTTGGACCAGTCCATCTTTATCTTCAGCCTGATCCAATTAAAAATGTAGATTAAAAATTTTGATTTGATATTTCAGATTTTTCATATTTAAAAATATGGATTCAAACAAAGTATATCCAATAAAAATTTTTAAAATGTAGATCAATTTGAAATTCAAATTTAATAAAATAAATTTTAAATAGATTAAATTTTTAATAAAATAAATTTTGAATGGATAAAAAAATTGGATATTTTCTCACCTCAAAATTTTAAAATTGCATGAGCATATGATCTTTATTATACACTTGCAATAAAAAAAATATTTTTATTATAATGTACAAATTAAACGTTGATTAAATTATTGTTCTATCCTATTTGAAGATTTTAATTTTAAAAAATTTTAAAATACTGGTTTGGAGTACTGAATTCACACTTGTACTCTAAGCCAATGATAAATAACAAAATTAACACACTATATTTAAATAATAGTGTGTGGAATACAAATGAAATTGACTAATATATTAAGCTTTTGAAAATTAACATTTTCCTTTTGTCTTTATATTATAATATCATATTCTTTGAAGAAGAGAGCATGCTCATTAAGTCTTGATCAATAACTTCTAATATCAATATAATATTTTTCAAATTTTTAATCTTTTAAAGGAAGAAATCGTCATATATATATATATATATATATATTTCATACAATCTACTAAGATAAAGAAAAAAACATACATATTTATATACTAACATAACGAAAACTTTTTAAGTAAATTATTTTGGATTTTTTATATTATTAACATACACATAAATGTACATTGTATGAAATACACATTATATAAATTTATGTCAAATTAGATCATGTTTAACTTAAAGAAAAAATGTTGTTTGATACTATTTGACGATCATTTGACAACTTATATAAAAGTAAAATAATATTAAAAAAAATTAATTTTTTTTTAAAAATAAATAATAATAAAAAATAGTATCAAATAATAATAAAAAATAATAGTATCAAAATACTAGTGTGTTTACATACGTAAGATTGACGTCGATGCGCCAAATCCTATATAAGAAAGTTTTTCTCCTACTTATAAAGAGAAATGAGAATTATATTTATTTGTAATCTTCATTTACTTATACTACTATTACATTTAGAAGGTTGGTAGGAACATGTTTATTAAGGAATTTGTGTCGGTAGTAAGAGAAAGAAAAAAAATAAAACAATTACCGCTCCTTTAAACAATTTTCAGAATAATTAGAGTATCTTAATATCAGGAGAAAGTAAAGGTTAATATTATTTTATTTTTCTAAACGCAACAAATTTTAAAGCTATTCTCGTTTTCTAAATGCTATATTAGGAAATATTGTTGAAATGAATGTAATGACTAAATTTAGATAATTTAGCTTATTATTAGTCTATTTAAATTGTAATTTCCATTTTTATTTCATAATAGAGACAAAAAATAAAACAAGAAAGTGAGAATAAATTGTATAAAAATAATTAGATAAACTCAAATATATACAACATCTCATACATATCTATATATCATCATGAATTTTAAGTTTCTTACTCCATGAATAATCTAAATTAATTTTGTAGTAGCTACTAAGATGACTAGTTTTCCCTTAATTTCAAAATGATATAAGGATATTTTACATTCACTCGTACACATTTTTAAACTCTTCTGATGAACTTAAAAGGAAATATATAAGCCCTATATATAATATCATGCTTAATGGATTCTCGTGCAACCTTATAAGTTCTTTTATGAGCAATTTAGTCAAATTTTTTAATAAATACATATGTTAATGAGTAATAAAAGTGAGAAAATTTTGTTAAAATATTCATGAAATTAAATATTTGATTATTTATGGTAAGCCAACTACAAAATTCATTATTATATTATCTCATGTTCATTCAGGTATATCTAAGTATCATGATATTTATACTAACTTTTGGTGTTTTATTTTTACTATAAAAAAATTGAATATTATCAACAAATTTTTACCAACGAATACTAATGGGTCTAAAAAATGGAATTGGAATGCAATGCATCATTTCTCAATCATATAGACAACAAAACTTGAATGATAGAAAAAGAAATATTGTAAAAGAACATAAGAACATGTAAAGATAAGTATATCACAGATTGTTGCGTAACTAACTTTTTTTTTCTTTTAACTTCATCTCAACATTTTTCCTTAATTCAACATGTTTTGAATTTTTATTTTGTTCACACGTTACAATTTCAAGAAATTAACCCAAAAAAATAAAGTTCAGCGTACAGAAATACAATAATAAAAGTTGTTAAAAAGATATAAGAGCTTGAATTGTAAATGTTAAACTTTAAAATAAAGCAATTAAATTTAATGATGAAATTAAAAAATCTAATTTGAAAAGAAAGTTAATAAATAAGTGAAGAAAAAGAATATAAGTTTGAAATTTAATGCTTAAAATGTAAATTTATAAGAAAATAAATTGTAGGGTTTACTGTATGCTTAATCCTATGAGTTCTTTTCTATATATGTTTTTAATCTCTAATATAAATCTTCACTGGTTAAATACTTTATCTTCGCTATCACTTTTAGTTTCTATTATCTACTAACATCATTTAATGATGTAATAGTAAATGAGACAATTCAATTACTTCTTATACTTAAAGAAGTCTCACAACTAATAACGAGGCGGGTACGAATAATAATTCCTCCGTACCGTATTTTACTCGTTGGATAAATATTTTTCTCATATTTGTACCTATATTTGTTCAAGTATTCGTTATACGGGTATTTACAAAATAAAAATTTTAATATTTAACAATAAATTTTAATCATAAATTCAAATAAAAATACAATGTATAACATTTATAAATTTCAAAAAAAGTACAAGTAACTCATTTAAATAATGACTGCTTACAAATAACTGTATATTTTTTAAAATCAATTGATAAAAAATAACTCATTCAAAATAATATGTCAATGTTTTTTAATCATTTATTTTTATTTTTATATTTTAATTTAAATTAGAGTATAGCGAGTACAGATATCCATAAATACAAATACTATGATACCCGTATTTGACCCATTGACATGTGAGTAAAAAAATATCCGTACCCATCACCTGCGGATATAATTTTTTATTTGTTGTGGGTTTTATCTACAAATATACAATGATACATATTTTTTTTACATTCCTACTCACAATCACATGCACTTCTTTATAACGTTTATGTTTTAATTCTCTCGTAAATTAGTATGACATTATCAGTTAGTCAAAAAGAAATGAAAAGATTAAAAACGTAACTTAAAGAAAAGCAGACATGACTTTGTTAAACTTCTCTATGACAAGACAAGTCATTGATTATCCATGAAACTCTTATGTATCGTTACTAGACAATGAGAAAGTGTATTAGAGAAAAAGTTGAAAGAATTTTACCAATCAAAATTAAAATTAGGAACTAAAAGCATAAATTTTATAAATGGTTGGAGATCCTGTATTAACTAGATATAAAGCAATTCATAATATATATATATATATATATATGGATGTAAATGTTATCTAAGTTAATTTTGTGAGGTTGAGTTAGGCTTAAAGTTTATTTATTAACATGGAATAAGTAAGAGTCATAGATTTGAGTCTATTTTAATTAGCGAGATTTGTCATTTGTTGGGTTTATCCTACCACCTGCTATCAGGGCCGCTATCAGACTGTCCATTAATATTTAGTCTCACACTCGAGAGATATATGCATCGACTTGAGGAGGGTATGTTGAAGATCCCACATCAACAAGATATAAGGTGATATAAGACAATTATTTCATTGTATATATATAAGTGGGTGCAGACCTCATTTTACAAGCCAATTTTGTGAAGTTGAATTAGGTTTAAAGTCTATTTCTTAACAGAATATTATAATCATGATTTACTATATATCCTAGTGAAATTTAATGTTTGTTGGGTCTATTATTTCACCTACTATCAGATTCATTAATGTTTAATCTTACGTCAAAATGAGAAAATTGTCCAATTTTGTGGGATTAATTTAAACTTAAATCCACCTCTTAAAAAAAATTAAGAAATAAGAGTTGCTGTAAACCCTAAATTCTAATAAATGAAATAGAAAGTAATGCTTGAATTTGAACATGTAAAGTTATATTATAAATATAAATCCAAAAAAAAAAAGCGATTCCAATGAAAAAATGTTTCGTAAATTGAGTGGATGAAAACATATACATTCGACTTACCAAACTAATAGTCATTAATGTGTAAGACATGATAAGGATTATGGAGTGTTTTTATCGCACGACACGTGTAAGCAAATTCTACAATATTTTATCATGCGACACGTGTAAACATGTGTTGAAGGTAACTTAGTAACTTCTTGATTTTCACCCTTTTCTCCAATTGTTTCTTTCTAATACTTAACTACTTTGAAAGCTCCATTTCTTTTAATTTTGAGTTTTTATTTTTGTCTTTGATGCAAAATATTACCTATTTTGCCAACATTTTCTCAAATAAACTCCAAAGTTAAATTCAAGTTTATAACGTTTTAAATATTGCAATGACATTGAATGCTTTTTTTCAATGCTAGTTATCTATTTTCTTAACTGCAATAAAATATTTATCAGATTGTTTATTTTATCTTTTTCATTTTTACATCACAGTAAATACATATATTCAAACTAATTAAAAATTAAAAATGAAGAGTAAATGCAATATTAAAATTTAAAAAGAACAGATAAATATGAATACTTTTTTTTTTTTCAAAAATACTAGACTTAAAAGTAAATGGAGGAAAACTGTTTTGTTATGAAACAATCTTTAACACTTTGACCTCGTGACTTTTGCGTCTGTATAAATATTGGAGTAAATTCAGTGAAATTTTCAACATCTAAAAAAAATATTACACCGTTTCTTAATTTTAATAAAAATATTTATAGATTTTTTTTTCACATTTATATATTACAATAAAACATAATTAATATTATATTGAGTTTTTATAATTACAGTTAAATAAAAAATCTTCTGAAAAATAGGATAGTACTTAAAAAGAGGAACGGAAAGAGTAATGTAATTATGATTTATGTTACTCATACAGTTATAATTGTACTTAGAGTCTTTACATTTCCACATTTTTAGGCTAATACTCTTCTTATAAAGTGTCTATTTATAAACATTTTTACCTTTTTAAAATGGTTACTATATTAACATTTTTTAAGTTTTACTTAAGTTCCTAAAATTGACAAATTTTTATTACGTTCTAAACATATTTTACTATTATGTCTTGGGTCTAGGGAATACAATAGGAAAAAAAAAATGTTACCTCTCATCTCAAAAATACGAGGGGAATTTTTCAATTTTCATCGTAATCTATTTGTAAGCATATTTTCTTATTAATACTTCTTAATTGTTTCTACTCACAAAAAGAAATACAAAACTTTCTTATTAAAAAAACATGAATTTCGATTTTGCATATTATAAATGGGATTTTTTAGAGGAGACATTTTTTTTACTACAAAAGAAATTAAAATATTACCTCTAATATAACACTTTAACTTAATTTAACTCCAATAATCATAAAAAGAAACAAATCTTTATTTGAAGTTAAGCTTGTTCTTTATGTGTAGTTGAACGTCTATGCGTTATAAATTTCGTATAACTTATGTGTAGATGAAACGAGTGAAAACATTTATAATTAATTATCTATGTAGAAATCTTCACAAGCATTGATGGCTAAGGATTTGTTGGTTCAACCATTGAAGTTGAAGCTTAACTTGATTAACCTTTATTAATTCACGTTATTCATACAAAAAAAAAGTTAAATATGTTTTTGGATTAAATATGTTTTTTGTCCCTTAACTTTTACTGAATTTTGGAATTATTCCATTTCAAAATTTTGAATTAATTTAGTCTTTCATCTTTCGAATTACATGGATTTAGTCATTTTAATCAAATTTTGTTAGGTTTATTTGATATTTCGGATGCATTTTAGGATTGTATTTGAGTTGCTTATACTATTTGATACATTTTTCCTTTAATATTAAGTAAAATATTATTATAAAACGCATTTGGAATGTCAAATAAACTTAACAAAATTTGATTAAAAAGACTAAATTTATGTATTTCGAAAGATAAAGGATTAAACTGGTCCAAAGTTTTGAAATGAACTAATTTCAAAATTCACCGAAAAAGATAAGGAATAAAAAACATATTTAAAAAAAAATGTTTAACAGTCAAAGGTATTACATTAATATATCCATTTAAAGGTTTTAGCTTATGGTTAATCTGAAAATGATAATGTCTGATATTTTTTAGACAATGAAATTTCATAAACAACGTGCTTTAGTATTGTATAAGAATTAATATATGAAATAAATATTCTGATTTTCTAAACTGTTATATCTCTTATGTCATGTGTTTTAAAATAGGGGTCCGAATGACCATAGAATATACATTAACAAGTTAATAATTATTTTTTTAGAGTTTTAGACTAGAACGTGTTTTATATCAGTTTGTTAATTAAGACATTGTTGTACTTGTCTAAAAAAAGTGCATTTTTTATTTGTTGGGGATGTAATTAAAACTTTTCTTGACTTTATAAGGTTAACTTGATATTGTTGTACAAATTCTACAAATAGTAAAATGACTGTTTCACAATTATTTTTGAGAAAAATCAACAAACTCAATTTGTCAAGGTTGATTTTTCAAAAACCTAAATTTTTCAAGTCATAACTTTTGAGTAAGGTATTTGGAAAAAAATAAAATAAAAACTTTTGGTCCATGGTTTTTCACGGTTACCTTTTCGTAGAAACACAACATGACGAAATAATTAGCTAAATGAAAAATGAAGAAGAGGCATGTTTTTTTTTTTTTTTATTTCATGTTTTAAAAATATATTATTAGAGATGATAATTGGAATCAATCTGCCCCTAATAGGAATGATCTCTTATTCCATTGGTAGAATCAATGAACCCTTAAATTATGAACTTTCTAGAGTATTGACACTTTTATTTAGTTTAAAAATAAAAATTGTGACAAATGCCAAAAGCACAAAACTTAAGCATAATTCCTCAATTTTTTTTTAAAATTTTTACAAAAATTGAAGTTTTGCTTAATATCATTTTACTTAATTAAAATCAAAATGAATTGAAAAGTAGAAAATAGAAAATATAACACTTCTGTAAATATATATTTCTTATAATAAGTTAAAATGTATTAAAATTTAAAATTTTACGTGTTTCACTTCTTCTAGAATAAGTCTCACTCGTGATGTTATAAAATTTCATAAATTTGAATAAATAAAATTAAAAGGTTTTTAACTCTTGTTATGGTGCTATCACAATCTATACCTAATAATGGAAGATAGGTGAAGTAACATTTTGGCTCCACCTAAAGATTTTGGCTATTGAAGGTAGAGCCATGCCTTGCTCCATTTACCTCATCACTTACACTACAAATGGGGTTGAATTCCTAAACCTAACCGACAATGATGTTGCAAGCAAAAAGTTATAATATTAGAACAATTTTCTACCACATTATTCCTTTTTCCAAATAAGTATAAATCAAATAAGTAACACCCAAAAGTGTAATCACTCCTTCTTCTTATAAATCAAGAGAATCAACTCAAAAATTTTAATCATTTAGTTTATCTAGTACTCAACTCTTCTAAATAATTTGAAGTAGAACTAAATTATAAATTAGTAACAATCATAGTTCAAAAACCGAAATTTGTATAAATACTTCAAAATTCACTTATGAGTCAGACACCTTGTTAATTAAACGTTTCTTTACGATCAAGAAAGAAAAATTGTGAAACAAAATTATTTATACAATAAACATAGATATAAAAAAATATATATTATAACTATTTGTATAAATACATATTACACCGTTACGATAGAAAAGATGTAAATATGAAGAGGGCAATGATATTATGACTCACATTTTTTTATTTCTATCATTTATTTTTTGACGTGGTTTAGTGTGAATCATTAATTAATGTACTACTATTTTTTTTTTCCTTTGAAAGAATTAATGATCTATACTAAATCATGTGAAGAAGTAAAGGATGAAAGTTGAAAAATGAGAATGATAGTATAATTTTTGGTGTGGAGATAGGATGATTGAAAAATGAATAATGTGGAGACAAAGGTGTGAGAGTGTTGGAGACAAGACTTAAGAGGGTTGGGGATTAATCTGAAGGGAAGTACTAAACAAGAAAACACAGTGGTATCCCAGGATGCCCCAAACTACTTAGTATAGAACAAAGGGTTAAGTGGGTTTGTCCCAAGGTGCCCAGCTATGAAGCAGACAAGTGTGGGTTGGCATTGATTAACCAATATATTAATAAATCAACAACACTCCTTATATATCAAGGATCACCCACATTGATGAACTCCATTGGGCTCTTTGGATTTTCTTTACTTCCTTGTATCTTCTGTCCAAGGACAACCTTTGTCTTCATGCATTCTTGGCCCTTAATAATCCACAAAAACACTCTCTGTCTTTTACTCCATTCATCCCTTCTATTGGACTCAGCCCTCAAACACACCAAAAACTGACAACATTTTTAACCCCTAAATCTTACTCTTCAAATTCCCAAGTCTTTCCACATTTCTATATATCTTTTTAGGCCGGACAATGTTTCGACGCTTTACCCCATCCAAAAGGGAACTCAAATATGCTTTCATTTCGCAACATTCTAAACACTATATTATACTAAACAATATTTCTCATTTTTAATTATTTTAATATTATTTTTCAAACCAGTTTCAAGCCTCTCTCTACCTAATATCTGCTTGTTTCTTGTGTTTTCTCACTCACACACTCTCATGAAAAAAACTATACTAGATTAAAATCAGATAAAGTGATAAATGAATGTGAATCGATCTTGTTGGACTAGAGACAATTCAAAGGCTTAAACCCCACCGAAAAATAGTAACACGTATGACTCTAACAACTCTATAAAACCCCACACACAAACCTTTCCAAACCCCGTCCTTCTCAAATCTCTCTCTCTCTCTCTCTTTCTCTCTTTCTCTCTTTCTCTCTCTCTGTTCTAAGTCTATTCGAAAAACCATCTTTTCCCCTCCACACGGACACAAACCATGTGTCATCCAACTCTTGACGTCAACTGCAAATGCTGCACCACTTCATCTTCTTCTGATTACCAAATTTCAATCAAGGACTCACAACACAACCACCCCACAATGCTCATCAACCCTTTAATCTCTAAACTCCAAAACAACACAACAACAACAACACCACCACCTCAACCTCAACCGATAAAGGTTGTAACACAAACAACAAAGTCTCATGTCCCTGACACCGTCAAAGAAGTGATTTCCATATCCAAAATAGCCATCCCTATGATCCTCACCGGCCTCCTCCTCTACTGCCGCTCCATGATCTCCATGCTCTTCCTCGGCCACCTCGGAGAGCTTGCTCTGGCTGGTGGCTCGCTTGCTGTTGGCTTCGCCAACATCACTGGCTACTCGATCCTGTCCGGTCTCGCTGTCGGAATGGAACCAATCTGTGGCCAAGCTTTCGGTGCCAAGAGGTTCACCCTACTTGGGCTCTGCTTGCAGAGAACCATTCTCCTTCTCCTCTTCACTTCCCTCCCCATATCACTCCTCTGGCTCCACATGAAGAAAATTCTTCTCCTTTGTGGCCAGGACGAGGCCATAGCCACACAGGCTCAATCGTATCTCGTCTACTCCATTCCTGACCTCATAGCACAGTCTTTCTTGCATCCTATGAGAATCTACCTCAGGAGTCAATCCATTACCCTCCCTCTCACCCTCTGTGCCTCCCTCTCAATCCTCCTTCACATACCCATCAACTACTTCCTCGTCTCACACCTCGGGCTGGGAATCAAAGGGGTCGCTCTTGGTGGGGTGTGGACAAATTTCAACCTTGTGGCCTCTCTGATTCTCTATGTAGTCTTCTCCGGCACTTATAAGAAAACATGGGGTGGTTTCTCTTTTGAGTGCTTCACACAGTGGGGGTCTCTTCTCAATTTGGCTATTCCAAGCTGTGTTTCAGTGTGCTTGGAGTGGTGGTGGTACGAGATCATGATTCTGTTATGTGGGTTGCTGGTGAACCCCAGAGCAACCGTGGCTTCGATGGGAATTCTCATCCAAACCACTTCTTTGCTTTACATTTTCCCTTCTTCATTGAGCTTCAGTGTGTCAACAAGAGTTGGCAACAAGCTCGGCGCACAGAAGCCCTCAAAGGCGAGGCTTTCCGCCATTGTGGGGTTGTCATGCAGCTTCGTGTCAGGTGTTCTGGCATTGATTTTTGCTTTCATGGTCAGGAACACTTGGGCTACCATGTTCACAAAGGACAAAGAGATTATAACTCTGACATCTATGGTGTTACCCATAATAGGGCTCTGCGAGCTTGGGAATTGCCCTCAGACAACAGGGTGTGGGGTGCTGAGAGGCACTGCAAGGCCTAAAGTTGGTGCCAACATCAACCTAGGATGTTTCTACCTTGTCGGAATGCCTGTGTCCGTTTGGCTAGCTTTCTTCACTGGCTATGACTTTCAAGGGCTCTGGCTTGGCCTTCTTGCAGCACAAGGGTCTTGTGCAGTGACCATGTTGGTGATTCTGTGCAGAACTGATTGGGAGTTTGAGGCCCAGAGAGCCAAGAAACTCACGGGAATGGGTGGAGCTTCTGGTGTTGGTGATGATCACGACCGTGAGGTTGATCCGGAGAAGCCACTCAAATTTGAAAGCAAGGAAGATTCTTTGGCATTATTAGCTGACTCAGATGAAAATGAACAGTGATTGGTTAAATTCATCAACCACCTTAAAGAGAAAAACAAAAACTGATGAGAGGGGAGGGATAAAATATCTCATAAATTTGTCTTTTAACTGTATAGGGCAGTAGGGTAGAGACAGAGGATAACATTTTCATTTTATGAATTTTAGATAACATTAGATGCGGTTACTCACTTGTTTTTGGTGCTATTTTTAAATTGAAATTAGAGTTTCATATCAGTAATTTACATAAAAAAACTCACATTTAAAAATAGTACTACAGATTACTGATGTGAAACTCCAATTCAGGTCAGAAACATGCATTTAAGTTTTGCTCTCAGGAAATTTTCACTGGTGCATGCATATGCCTCTCCTCTAAGGACTTGTGCTATTTCCAGTAAATTTCAATTACATTTTGCAGGGCATTGAATGTGATGAAAATGTGAGTAACCATTATTTCTGTAACGTACCTTTTTTTGTTCAGCTTTACACAGAAGAGAAGAGAAGAGACCCTGATTTCATGATTTATGCTTCTTACTCTCTTGTCTGTTCCTCTATTTTCTACCTCAATACATTCAACTTTTGTCCTTTCTCTCAAGAAAAATCATTATAAAAGCCACAACAGGGTTTATAGAATCTGCCTACTCTATTTGGAGTTTTTCTTTTGCCAAATTATGAGATTAATGGAAACTAAGAAGAGAAATAATAGCCATATCAGAAAGAAAAAAAAGTTTAAAGTGAAACAGGATTTATTCTGTAGTACAAGAAGTTGTTTATGTACTGAAATTTGACATTGACTTGAGAATTAGGAAGTTCTATTTATGCATAGCAGCCAGGCTGCCAGTTATTTTGGGAATGAATTGTACCTTTTTAATGCATATGAATGAATAAAAAATAATGAGATTTCTCACCCCACATAAATTGAAGCAAAGTTTAGCTAGCTGTCTTTGGTTCCTTGTTACTAAACTAAGATGTTTGGTCCTATCATCGCACAGCCATGGCACTTCAACCTATACCTAATTTGACACAGTATATTATATGCATGAGATTTAGTCAAAGAAATTAATTATCAAGCAACATTTTTAAAGAACTCCCTTTTAGCTGTTTCCAAGTGCCCATGAGTTTTTTGTTTATTTGTGGAATGCCCAGATAGAGACTGAAGTTGGTTTCACTGTCAAAATTTGATTTTGATGATCCTCACCATGAAAACTTTCTCCTTCTGTTAATTCAACATTTTTATCTATATACATACATGGGACAAAATAAAATAAAATAAAAAGTACAGTTTTCATCGTTGGCATTGTGCTAGGAAAGATCTCAACTATCAAATATTGTTTGCCTAAAATAAGATGGGGATCATAACAAACGTGGAGTCACTAGCAATTCAGATCACAAGATCAATCAGTGATGGGGCAGAGTTTGACTAATTGATATATATGAGGAGTTTCTATTTGTTCAAGGACCACATTAAATGGATATGTGCAAATCTATGTTTTAATGCTCTCAAGTGGTGCAAATTTGTCGTCAAGTTAACAAGTACAAGGTAATCTCACTCTTAGTGAAGACTGTGTATTTTGGGGTATTAAAAATGTTCAGAATTTGAATTTCAAGTCAAACTCACTCACGGGTATAGTACAACATTTTTAGGGCACAAAATTGGGATGCCATTGCCCTACGCCGGCACCATAAGTGCCCACCCTTTTATGCTTCTTCTGCCTTTTCTGTCAATTTCTGCTTTTTCTAACAATTTCAGCATCAGATACTTCTACTCTATCAAACTACTCACATTCGATTAACATTAAGCCTTTCTTCTATCAAAATGTTCTTCTATGCAAACTTCTTTAAAATACCCACCTTTTCCTCTCAAATGCATTTTTCTACCTAAACTTTTTATCTCAATGTAGATTTTTTATTCTTACAAAACTTTTGTTGCACTTTTCATCAAATTAAACCATTCAGGTCATCTTTAATATATGTTGTTCTTACCAAATTTGGTAGAGAAATTTCCGTGGTGGATTGGGAGATTCTTTATATTAGAAACTTCAAGTTCTGAAGAGAAATAGATCAGATATTCATTCGCAAAAAATGTGTTCAGAAATCAATTCTTACGGTTTGATACGATATATCTAATAGTCTCACGTTGTTTTAGAGTTCTCATGAAATTAAATATAAATTTTTTCTTTAACTCTTCCAAACGTTTTTCAAAATCAAAATCATGACAAAAATTTTATATTTTAAATTAGACAATACTTAAAAAAGATAGAAATTGATTCTAATAATATTATGTGAAAGGACTTGAGATTGAAAATAGTCAAATTTTACTATTCATACATTATGTAAATGACCCATTTATGATGCTCTGCCGGAAATAGATTTAAAAATAGAAAGAAAAAAACATAATTGTATGCTCTGTGTTAGTTTGTGAATATGTGGCCTGTGGCAATGATCTTGACAGTGACCAGAACTTTTGGTGGACATGATGTGGTCTTTTACTATTAAATAGAATAAGATGCAAGAAAAAATAAAAACCATTAGTTAAGCACAAATGAAAAGGGTACTTTTGTGCAGATAAGCAGAGGAATTTATGCACATTCAGATTTTCAAAGCAAAAGGCAGTGCAAGTTGCATATCAAGTTGCAAATTGATTTAATGGGGCAATAGATTCTTATGAAGAGTGAGCAGTAAGACATTTTTATTTTGGGGGAAGAGGGGGGACAAAATCTTCACACCCTCTTTGCTTAGCTTTGTTGCTTTCATTATTATTTCACAGTAATAATAACGAGGATGCCACTCTTTTTTGTTGGAAATCAGTTAGTCCGATAATCTCTTCACAGTTTTGTTTTTAAAAAATATTTTGAATAATGAACGGAAGGAGGAAGAAAAATTTAAACTGTGTTTAATTTTGACTTTTAAGCTATGTAAAATTTATTAGATTTGTCAAAATATTTAATATATTTTAAAGGGTTAGATATGTATTTGGTCCCTTAACTTTCAGTGAATTTTGAAATTATTTCATTTTAAAATTTTTGACCAATTTAGTCCTTCATCTTTTGAAATACATAGATTTAGTCATTTTAATCAAATTTTGTTAAGTTTATTTAACATTTCAAACGCGTTTCAAAATAGTATTTGACTTAACATTAAAACAAAAATATGTCAAACAGTATAAACAACTTAAATACAATCCTAAAATACGTACGAAACATCAAATAAACTTAACAAAACTTGATTAAAATGACTAAATCTACGTATTCTGAAAGATGAAGGACTAAATTGGTCCAAAGTTTCAAAATGGACTAATTCCAAAATTCACTGAAAGTTGAGGGACAAAACTATATTTAACCCTATTTTAAAATATCAAAATCAATGTCAATCCATATACTTTGAAGACAGCAAAAAGATAGTACATGAAAATTCAAAAAAAAAAAATTCCAAATTTATGTCAGAGTCTCTAAGAATTGGGGAATCAAATTTTCATCCTTTTTCTTACACTTCCTTTTACTTTCTCAAAATGGGGATGAAGATGATGGAAACATTGGATAGCTTATTCTCCCATGATTCCTCAAAATTCCTTTTCTAAGGAGCTTATGATAAAGGACAGGTATATACTTTTACGATAAATTGACTTGTTTTTATTTTCATCACTTCACTTTGATTCTTCAAATTTTTAATGTTCCATGATTAACAAAATTGTGTTCGGATAATCTTGTTTTTGATTTTAACTACTGTTAACGAATTGGTTGGTGACAAAGGTTATTGGAGCAACAACAATGTGTGACAAATTAAAGTGCAGGTCGGTTTTTCAAGTCAAATTCATTTGTTTTTAAAATGTTTTCAGTGCTTGTTCTAGCATCAAACACAGCACTACTACTCATTTTATCATAATTTTTTGTCTGCAAGATAACATAAACAAGGTTGTGAAGGAGACATTTTACGAGATAAAACTACAAAAACAAAATTTCAAACTTCAAACCTTGTTTGGAGGATGTTCTTAAAGTCAACGAGGCTTTAAGGATTTAGAATGAGTAAGCAACAATTATGAGAATATTAGTTGATTAATTAAGATTAAAGTTAAGATAAACTAATTGAGTATAGTGCATATTTATTATCATGATGGAAAAGATTCCAATTAAATGAACTTATCTTTGAGTGTCTCAGCTGAAAGATACAATTCATGTACACCACCAAAGAGTTCCTAATTCCAAATGGCACCTTCTCTAATCTTTCTTATAATAGTGCTTAAATGACTTGGATTAAGCATTATGTACATCAACCACAAATAATTAATAAAATTTATTTTCAAAATTTTAATCAATTCAAGTCCAATCATTTTTCTTTTTTGCAAATTATTCCAAATGAATTTTTTTTTCATATCAACTTGTTAATTAGGATTACTTTTTATTAAAATTTATTTAGTTAAGATCGTAATTAGGACTTTTTCTTTTCTAACATTTTTTAATTTTCGTGCACATAATAATAATTCAGGTTTATTGTTTTAAAAATTGGAACGGATGGGCTAATTAAAAAAACTAATCAAAAAAGGTATTTGATCTTTATCAGTTGTATTTCAACAAAAGTATTCAAAGCCTTTTGGTCAAGGTTTTCTCATAAGAGATTCTTAGTTATCAACAATAATAGTTAATATTTGTCTCTTATAAATATAATTTCTAAAAATTAAAGAAAAAAATTAATTTTAAAAAATCACATGTTCGTAAAATTTGTATTAAAATATATAATATTTTTTCAGATATATAAAGAACTGTTGTAAGATATTATATATTAAAAGAATGCTCTCAATCAACAAAGTTGTTTCAAATGAAGTCATTAAATTTTAAAAAGAAAACTCTATTTAAAATATATATATATATATATA
>Ga0214543_1004411_pt1 | contig 26712 bp, 26 predicted proteins | sample CNSS2metaG_FD_160094 | JGI IMG/M metagenome (GOLD analysis project Ga0214543, IMG submission 160094) | Root nodule microbial communities from cowpea collected in UCLA plant growth center, Los Angeles, California, USA - CNSS2 | ecosystem: Host-associated > Plants > Roots > Nodule | place: USA... | reverse complement strand
ATTAATCTACAAAGTTCTTGTTTTTGATTGAGAAGTTACTTTGGTTGAAAGTAAGGACGCCAACAAATTAATTGAGAAGTTACATTGATTAATTTGAAGTCTTAAACAAGAAATCAATAACAATAATCTTTTGGAAACCAATGATGAATCCTATTTTGAAAAAAGCTTTGGAATCGACCTATTTTTCTTTACTATTGTTTATATCTTATTTTATCTTTTTATCTTTATCTCTCATATTTTTATTATTTTATTTGACTAACTCTTTTGTATAGTTTTATAAGAACTAATTTGTTAAAAATCAATTTCGTGTTCGTTGGGAGACGACTTTGGCTTACTTTACCCTTTCTATTTTGTTGACTATTTTCTTAACAATACTAAAGTTGTTATAGACAAGTAGTATTAATTTGATCGCGTCAACGACAGTGATATCAAATTTGGCGTCGTTGTCGGGGAGATCCATGGGTGACGGTGGTCCAGCGACGGAAACATGGTGAAGATGGAGGCTAGGGTTTCTAGTTGTGTGGAGATGAAGATGATGACGTGGCAGCATGTTATTGGCTCAGATTCTTTAGTTGAGATTAAGCCCACGTGGCTTGTGTTGGTTGGCCAATTTTAAAAGTTGAGGATTGCCACATGGCAATATCTGAGTGCATCTATTTTATGAGTGGAAAAAATGGTGCAAATAGACAAAGGCAGGGGTGCAGAAGTAGGTTTTGTGAGACCCATTTGGAAAGAGGGGAGTGTATAAGTAGTGTATGGGCTACAAAAGTGATTTTTCCTAAACTTGCTAATTTTAGCCTTATTTAAAGGTGTTTTGTAATTTCAATCAATTTATTTTCCCACCTTTAAATAAGCTTAATCTTAACTTCAGCTGCATTACCAAACGTTAAAATATCCAAAAATAATTTATGCAGCTAAAAGTCACTTTTTAAGACATTTTTATCACACAAGTTCAAATAGCCTAATTATCAGAATTGTTAATTAAATCACTCTTTAAGCACACAAATATAATTAAATACTAAGAATTAAACACTGAATGAGGGCAAAAATACGCTCTCATCATTTTTACTAAACATAGACCATATTGGTCTATCTATCAGGGATTTTTTTATCCTTCTTCTTATATTATATTGTTATATATTTTGTTAGAGATGTCAAAATGGGTTTTAACCCGTGAGCCAACCCGGCTCACCACGGGTTCGAGCCGGGTTGGGTTGAGAAAAATTCAACTTTTTTAAAAGTGGGTTGAACTCAACCCGACTCACTTAACCCACGGGTTAAACGGGATCGAGACGGGTTGAGGGTGGGTTGACCCACTTAACCCACCAACATTTTGCTTACAATGTTTTTTTAATTTTTTTAATAATTATTTACTACTTTTAATTATATAAGTTCACAATTTCATATGTTTAAATGTTAGAATGTTGCTCAATAATATTTGAATAATTTGAATGTTTTATTGAAAAACATGATAGAAAATGTATAATATTAGCCATGTTTTCTTCGACTATATGGACACTTTCTTGGAAACACTTTCTTCTTCTTCTTCATATCTTAACATTTATTTGATGGGTTTCCTTCCTCTCCAGATCTCTATCGCATGGAGGACGAAAATGAGCTTAGAAATTTGTCTTTTGGTGTCAAAGTTTCAATTTTTTCTTTATTTTTTACCATGTAATTTTTCGTTATTCTTATTACCATTTTGCCTTTGTCCAACTTGCCATTTTATTTGATGAATATTTCACCTTTTGTTTGTTTCACAATATTTTCGTCTTTCTCGTTGATTTCATCATCTTTCCGTGACGTTTCTTTTTTATTATTCATGGTTAAGGTTGACGGACTGGGTATGTTTCGTGCTTATTCATGGATTATTCGGGTTAGTGTCATGTATTATAGTTTAGGTTTTTGTTTTGTTTTTTTTTTGTATATGATAGTTTACGTTTGTCTGGAGTAAAAAATGAAGGATTTTGAGATCTTGCAAAAGGGCTCTTGCTCAGGCGAGAGGAACCCCTCGCTCAAGCCATCAATCCTCGCCTGGGCGAGATTGCGAACAGATGGCACTTCGAAGTCTCGCTCAAGCTAGCACATCTTGCTCAAGCGAGACTACTCTCGCTCAGTCGAGTGGCCTTCGCTTAGACGAGCCCTAAAAAACAGAGAGGGGGTGAACTGCTATTGTTCTTAGCGAGAGCTCCTCGCTTAAGTGAGAGCTTTCGTTTTGGGCGACCACCCAGCTCGCCTAGGCAAGTTCAGTAGAACTCACTCCTTTCACTCGTGCAAAACCAGCTTCCAATCATCACAGCAATACAAGCAACATGTTTTCACACAACCAACAACATATATTAAGTACCCAAAGCATAAAACCAACCAAACCGGCATAAATGACTTGAAAACATTAAAGCCCTAGCTTCCCTTACTTGGAAAATGCTAGCCAAAGACACCGACACCTAAGCCAACGAGCACTACAGCTCCAGGAGCATATTGGAGAGATGGAAATACTAGCACCAGAACCTAAAATGAGGTCACTAAGAGAACTTTGGTTGGAATCACGAAAAACAAGTTAGAGAATGAAAAGTATGAGTCGAGAACCAACTTACGTGGAATAGAGATGGAGTTGAGCTAGCTTGACAAAGAATGGGTCAAACCTTAGCAGAGCTCTGAGAAGAAGAGTGTGTGAGGAGAAAGGGATTGTCTTGCAAAATGGGGCAGAATGAAAGGTTTAGGTCTAGAAAAGGGATCAAGATACCCTATGGGCTAGCCCTTAGGCCCAACAGATGGGACTAGGCCCTTAGAAAATAAGTGAGTTTTACAATTATTATTATTATAAATGCTGATATTATTAGATATACTTCCTTATTATGACCATTACATTAGTTTAAAGAGATAAAAAATTAAAATAAAATGATGTTTATTGTTTTTAACTAATTCATTATAAAAAGATATACCTATAACAAATTACTTAACAAAATATTAATTACATTAGTTTAAAGAGATAAAAAATAAAATAAAATGATGTTTATTATTTTTAACTAATTTATTATAAAATATATACTTATAACAAATTACTTTAAAAAAAAAAAAACGACCCGTGCGTGTATGCACGGGTCTAATACTAGTAACAAACAACATAATATATATAAAAAAAAGGGATAGCACGGCTTTGAATAAATTGAAAATAATAATGCTATAGAATATCCAAAAATGAAAAGTTAAATGGAAATAAAAAAGAAGTTAACTTTATATATATGAGTACTAAACTTTTATAACATTTATAACAAATATCAATATAACATTTTTAATAACATTTATATATATCAATATAACATTTCTCCATTTAAAAAAACATATTTGAATAAAATTCAAATAAATAAAATGGGTACTAAATTGAAACAAATAAACATATATGGATACTAAATTGAAACAAATAGATATATATGGGGACTAAGTTGAAATGAAGACAATGACACTTGGTAAGTACCTTGCCACATGGCGATACCTTACCACGTGTCACTGACAATGCCACGTGTCACATCAAGGATTTGACACGTGACAAAAAAAAAATATTTTTTAAAAAAATTCAAAAAAAAAATTAAAAATTAAAAAAAAATTTAAATTTTAAAAAAAAAATTAAAAAAAAAATTAAAAAATCCAGAGGCGTGACAAGGTAGTTAACGACGTTTGTGAAGACTTAACGGAGGCTATTACATTAATATAATAATCAAAATTAGATACTAAATTGAGACAAAATTCTAAGTGGGTACCATTTTAAAATTTTCGAAAAAAATGAGTATGATCCGAGTAATTAAACCAAAATAATTTATAAAAACTTCTATGGCATAAGAAATCTCTAGTATAAATTTAAGAACTCGACCAATACCCGTATCTACTACCTTCACCGTCCATACACACTGCAGTGCGTCCGTCATCAAACGACAGTGTTTGGTTTGTCCCTCGTTCGCTGGCGCTTCAAGGCAAGCTAACCTGTGCAGGGCATCATGCTCTCTAATTGGATTCCTGCGATTTCGTTGGGTGCAAAAGGTTTAATCAGAAGGAATCGGAATTCGAACCCTAATCCAAAGATCGTGTGTGTGCAGTGGTTCTCATTTTCTTCTTCCAAAGCTCCAATAGACATGGCTGCCAGAGATGGAGAACTGAGGGTTTTTCTTGTTGCCGGTGAAGTTTCTGGAGATTCCATCGCTTCTCGCCTAATGGCTTCGCTTAGACTTTTCTCCCCTTTTCCTCTTCGCTTTGCTGGTGTTGGTGGGCATGTCAACTTCTTTTTTCATCTATGAATAGTATACGCTCAAATACACTTGAAGTCTCGTTTTATTTTGTGGGTTTGGGTATGGTTTGTTATGTTTGAAAAGTTTTACATTGATGTTGTCGAAGCAAGATGGTTATTTCATCGGTTTATAAGGGTCAAGTTGGTGACATGTGATGTCACACCATTTGCATTAATGCCATTTGCACCAATGCTTGTTGTGCCAGCCAAGATTAATATTAATGGTACAAAAGCCTAAGAAAATGATTACTTTGGAGACATTATAGTAAACTAACATTATTTGATATGATTGTTCTATAATCTCGTGCTTTTAAGTTAGTGATCAGAGGTTCAATTTTCAAAACAGTATGTCTGGAAAAATATCTATTTAGAGAGGTTGGTATTTTAAAATGATCTTTTGGTCCTTTGAGAGATTAGTAATTGATTTTCGATCAAGAATATTTTGGGTTCATGACACTCTGGTAAAAAAAGTTAAAGTAGGTGACCAAAGTGATAAAATAGAAGAAAGAGAAGATGAGAGACTACAAGTATATTTTAGTAAAGAATATATCAATAAGGAAAATTTTCTTCCTAGATATAAATTTATTGATTTATCAATTTCAGGGCTAAGATGGCAAGTGAAGGGTTGAAGTCTCTATTTTCTATGGAGGATATTTCGGTAATGGGTCTTTGGGAGCTTTTGCCTCATCTGTATAGAATCAGAGTGAGTGCTTTGCTTTTAAGATGTTAGTAATTAGTGTGATTTGTAAACTGGAACAGTATCTGGGTTTTCCTTTTGTTTTCCCCTTAGTTTTGAGAATCTGTTCAATATGTTATAGCTAAAGTCTTTGGATGTAGAATACGGTACCTAGTTGCTACCTGTAAAAACGGTTACTCGCACGGATTACAAATAGGACACAGCACTGCTACTATACTACTGTAACATATAAAATCAGCTTCAAATCAACAAGGCCACATATGTTAAATCAGAAAAGATAATTGGTTTATTTTAACCAAGTATGAAGCATTTCTGGAAATAGTGAAATGCTATAGCGGTTAACTTGCTAAGACATTTCCATTTATATTTACATAGTAATAGAAGTTTAGAAAACGACAGTAGTGTTAAACACAGATAGGAGCATGTGAAGTGTCTTTCTTATATCATTTTCAGCATGGGTGCTACACAACGTATAGCTATAACGGAAATGTTTGTTGTTCCTTGATTCATTTTCAAATTTTATTATTCCAGGGATATCTATCTGATAACTTTTGACACATTTTTGAATTACATTTGAAGCATATGTATATGAAATTTTACCTGTTACACATGTGAATTCCATGTGCTGTTGTTAATTTTCAGGTGAAACTGAAGGAAACTGTTGAAGCTGCTGTTCTATTTGAACCTCATGTTGTATTAACTGTTGATTCTAAGGGATTTTCTTTTCGGTTCTTGAAACAACTTCGAGGTACTACTGATGCACTCTCCTTGCTGGAATAACTTCTGCATCTTTGATTTTAGAGTTATGTTGTATGCAAATGAGGAATGCCTTTTGCAGCTAGATACAGTCAGAACAATTTGGATTTTCCATCACACTTTCACTATGTGGCACCATCATTCTGGGCATGGAAAGGAGGTGAAGCGAGACTCAGAGGACTAGCAGAATTTGTGGATCATCTATTGTGCATACTTCCAAATGAAGACAGAATATGTAGATTGAATGGATTGTACGCAACAGCTGTTGGGCATCCGGTCCTGGAAGATGTTCTGGAATTGAATTTGGTATGAGCTTGGGATATTTGGCAATTCTTAGCTTTTTTGTAATGCTTGTATGCATTGGAGATTTTATGGATTATTATGTCATTTTTTATTCTTATCTCTCATACGATAAGAGGCGCAAAATTTTGTTTGACCTTTGGATTTCTATTCTTCCATAGTTAAGCCTGATCCTTACTAATCAAAAACTTATTAAAGTAGTTCTCCCATCTCTCTTTGATATCTTGATGTGTAACCAAAAGTTGTCCTTCATCCTTATTATATATGACTTGGTCCAAATTTCTCGATTTGTTTCTCCCTAATTTTGCATAGCTTATATTTCTAGAGAAACAATTCCACGATTCATGAATGGAGGGCGAAAGGCAATGCCGAAGATTTCCGAAATAAGTACGCAGTGCCAGCAGGTACTTCTAATAAAATGAAATTCAAGAACTTCACATATTTAACTTCAAGAAAAGTTTGCTAAATTATTGTTCCTGGCATTTTGTTACTTTTGTATGAGCAGATGTTTCACATTTCGTTAGTTTAATGATTTTGCTTTCTTGCTATGTGGATATTTGCTTTATCATAATGCCCCAAATTCTAGACATTGGAGCAGAAGTTATATCTTAAAAGAAAAATCATATGAAAACCGTTTTATGGATATTGTTTGTATTATTTTGTCTAACTTTGAAGTCATATTTGCTTTATCATCACATCAATTTTAACTTCAAAAGGAGCCACTGTGATTAGCTTACTTCCTGGAAGCAGAGTGCAAGAAGTCAGTCGGATGCTTCCCATCTTTTCAGATACGGTGGAACTGATGAAAGACACGGTTCCACAGTTGATGACAGTCATTCATGTAGCACCTAATGAGCATGTGGAAAATTTTATGGCTGGTGCTATTCATAGATGGCCTGTGCCAGTTATATTGATTCCAGGTGGAACAACACAACTAAGATATGATGCTTTTAGTGTAAGCCCCCTTGTCCCGCAAGACCTCCATTTTCAAAATAAATATTTTAATTTTTGACTCATTCTACCATATCGTGTAGCCTTACTATAAAATTCGTTTTATACTTCTTCTGATAGAGTTATCTATTCTTGAAATTGCTCTTATGGTCCATTATAGAATGCTTACAGACTCTTGCTTGAGTTTTAATGAACAGTAAAGTAGAATAATACTTGAATCTAAACTTGCAATGACATTATAACTGTTGATTTTCCAAAATGTTCGCCAGTGATTCTGTCCAAATTATTTACTAGATTGTGAGTTTGGCCATTTCCTTCTGTTTCCTGGTCCCCTATGTCTTTCATGAAGGCTGCTCTTTGTGCCTAGCTAATTTAAATGAACTACGTTGTAGGCATGTAGAGTTGCACTATGCACATCTGGAACAGTTGCTGTGGAGCTGCAGCTTGCACGATTACCCTGTGTTGTTGCATATCGTGCCCATATTTTGACAGAATGGTACGTTCGGTACAAAGCTAAGATACAGTACATGTCACTTCCCAATATTCTTTTGGACAAGGCCATTATTCCTGAAGCACTCTTTCAATCTTGCAAACCGGCAAACTTAGCCTTGTTGCTCAAGTAAGAATAAGTATCAATTTCTTTCAATTAGGAAAAGATAAATAACAGTTTAAATGAATTTATTATTTGAGAGAAGTGTTTTTTGTTGGAATAGTTGACTTCTTTTTTTGTTACATATTACAGTGATTTAATACACGATGGTGGTTGTCGAGAAGAACAAATAATTGCTGCACAAAAGTTTGTCGAGCTTCTATTGCCTTCAGAGAGAACAAAGCACAACCTTCCACAACAACATTTGAGATCTTATGCGGACTACACCCCAAGTGCAATTGCAGCATTGACTATATTAAACCATGGGAAACCAGTGACTAGTATCTAACGACATCTCTTTCTGCGATTTGGCTTTGGATTTTTAAACTGCAAAGGAATGTCTGTCTGCAGCTGATGAATATTCCATTTAACATGTAACCTATGTATGGGTTATTGATGTATGACTCATTCATGTGGGGTTTTTCGGATCATAGTATGGGTCATGTGAGAAAAGATAATCTGCACACTTCGGTCTCGGATTGTAAAGGTTTAGGTTTTTAGAAGTTGCACATTGCTAAGGATACAGACTAAAGATAATTTTAATATACTTTTCTTTGTTAACCTCCAAAGAAATTGTGATAGAGTTCTGAGTTCAAAGACTTCCGTCTTTTTCACACTTCATATCCCTGATTTATGTTATTTATGTTTTTATATCATTTCTATTCACATTGTTCCCACGAGACAAGTCAAAGGACTAGTGCACACTATTCATATCCCTGATTTCCGTGCTTGTCTCATTTTTATTCCAATTGTTCGCATGGGACAAGTCAGAGGAGCAGTGAACAGCCAATAAATGGCGCCAGTATAGCGAAGTGTGTAGGAATGTTCAGATTAAATTGTACTGTAAGAAACACGAGTCCCACATAGGTTGTACGACATTATAGTGCATGTTTAAAACTTGGACTCTCCAACAATTACTAGATTTATAGCCAACTTATACCAGCTTATACTACTCAATTCTAGAGGATTCGATACAGAATCTGAAATTCTTTGATGAAACGAAAACCAACTTTCTTGTTTATATGCGACAAAGACAACAAGAATAGAAGTACTAAAAAAGTGGTACAAAATTTCTTAAAACAAGGATTAAATATGTTTTTGGTTCCTTAACTTTTAATAAATTTTGAAATTAGTTACTTTGAAAACTTTGGACCAATTTAATCCTTCATCTTTCGAAATACATGGATTTAATCCTTTTAATCAATTTTTGATGTTTATTTGATATGGACTAATTTGATGTTTATATGCATGTGTGGATTTTTGGATGGGAGATATATTCTTGAGTGAAGGTATTTTTAGATGAAAAATATATCCTTGTATGACAAACAATTATTTTTGAAAAAAAAAAACTTCAAAACTTTTATTATTTTATTTTTGTAACTTTCATAAAAAATATAAGAATTTATTTTAGTCAATATAATGTATATTAAAAATCATTTTTGATTTTAGATTTAGAAATATTTCCTTAAAAGTATTTTGAAATATTTTTTTTATTATGTAGTTTAAAAGATATTTTAGATTTGAAAATGTGTTTTGAAATTTATTTTTTAAAATAAATTTTGAAATATTATTTTTTAATATATTCTCTGGTGTATATTTTATAATATATTTTTAGATATGAAAATTCCTTTTGTCTTTTTAACAATTTGAAATATATTTAAAAGTAGGTTTGTGTATGATAAACGAGCGATTATTTGAGATTTATAAGTTTTAAAGGGTACAATAAAAGTAAAAGAAGGTCTAGAAAGAAACAACTTCATCCTCTTAGAACCATTTTGCTACAAACTTGTCAAATATCAATACCCTTAACTAGTTTCAGCTTGTCCTCAAGATGAATCTACAACCAAGTTTACTAGATGTTCTTGTGATTAGACAAACTGATCCATTTGATCATAACTTGTGTAGTTCCATGCAACAACTTGAATACTAATATGCGATATGTACATAAATTTTGCCATAACCGAATGATGCGTTATGTTAGAGACCGTCCCTTCGAGTGAATTCAGTAACATCATTTATCACGAAATCATACAGTAATTATGTATGGTAACAGTACGATCATACACTTCAACCATCCTTTAGATTACCATCTTAGCAATTGTCCTTCCCGACTGATCTCAAACCAAGGTTACCTAATTAAGTTAACGAATTATGTTAAATAAGACCCTAAACATGATTAGGAGAAATAGGAACGTTACAAGGCTGCTCCTAATCAAAGCCAATTGAAGAACACAATAAATAAAGGTCAAAGGTATGTTTGTTGGTACATTTAATACACATTTGATACTAATTTAATTCATTTAACCATTTGATATTGAACTTACTTAAGTGTCAAAGTATCTTTAACAAGTACAATCGCTCGGTCTTGAACGAACAGGATACCTTGACACTGGGAAAATCACGAAGTGAAGACGGACAAATTATGTAGGAGAATGCTCGCCACTTTAACCCAAAACAACTACTAAGACTTTTGGGGAACAATTGGTAATTCATACTCTTCTGTCAAATTTGTTGGTAATTTTTCACAATGGGTAATGTCCATGCATGGACAATATTAAGTTATTATGAGACTGAAATCTTATCTTACCATAATCTTTGAACTTATTGGTTGGGTACTCCACGGTCTTACTTGTTATGTCCTTGTTGCTGGGTACTCTGTGGGACATACAGGGTGTACTTGCAGAAAGAATTTCAGCGATCAAGTAAGCAAAAAGCTCTCAAAGTCAAAACTCATTACAATGCTAATGAATTGCATACCTTTAATTACATGGGTCCGCCCTTATTTATAGAGAATTAATTACTCTTATGATACTTTTACTGGCTAATTATGGGCCAAGGTTTTGGGCTTTGACCAAGTTTGATTGTCCTTAAACAGACTTTATTGGGCCTGACCAAACTCAAATGGGCTTGTGGTGCAAGCCCAATCCTCTTTGAACATGTTTCATTAAGTCTTACTCTGTTTTTGTCTAAGTTAAAGGAGGTTTGCCAACATACCGGCATATTGATTTCCCTATTTGCGTACTTGTCATCGACAGATGTATCCGACCAATTATATCTTTTGGCAGATGGTTTTAGATAGATGAATGATTATGCCGCTATATAAATGACCTTACGTGTATGTGGGATATAACTAACGTCTTGCTTTATTTATCGATATTACTTGTTATGTCGTTATGTATCTAGTTGTCTTCCTTATGGTTTATTTGGGTTGGCGGCCTGTTCGACCCCTATGATACATGTAGTAATCAAAATGGCCTTTTAGCTATGCAATATGAAATTTCAACTAAACCTGTCAAATTGGCCCACTTCTCATGGTTTGGCCCTGTCCCACGTGGGTTGTGGCTAGAAAAGCCCATAGGACCAAAATGCCCCTCATTGAAAAAGCCCACAGGGCCAAAAAGCCCACAAGGCCTGATGGAGCTCCAAAAGTGCATGAAGAGCTCTATGGGCAGCGGAAATGGATGAAGGAATAGAGGCAAGTTGGAAGGCACTTGCAAGCAATGGAAGGTGAAAGAGGTGATATGAGGGAGGTGTGCTCTCAACTCAAATTGCATCTATTGCAATAAATTTCAAGAGTAAAATGTACAAATGGTCTACTTTTGGCTTTTATATGTGAGCCTAAAAGCTAGGCTAATTCTTGGCCCTTAGATCAAGCTTGGAGGAGAAGCTTTAATCATCACCCTTGGATGGTGGCTTGGAGAAGGAGACATCTTCCTAGCCTTTGGATGAAGACTTGGAAAATAAGACACTTTTTTAGCCCTTGGATGAAGGAGGCACATGGGTAGAGTGTGGACTTGGCTCCATGGGATGCATGATCCATGAGGAAGTCATGGCCTAAGGGAGACTCTTAGTGGGCCGAACCCATTTATACATGTAACACCTATTTTTATGCCTTACACCATTATTGAAAGCAAAGCCCAAATATTGGCCCAATTTAAAATCTAGTCTACTGGGCTTTGATGCACTTCTTCAAGTCTTGTTGATTTCTTTGGCCCATGAAAATAATGTGACAAGTCCATTAGATTTTTGTCCATCTATTGGGAGGCCCATTTGAATCTTCTTCATCATATTTCTTGTTATTGGGCCTTTTAATGGGCTTGGGCTTGGGCTTGGGCCTGAAGGTGCAATTGGGCTTTGTGGGGTCACATCATCCCCTCCCCATTGCAGAGGATTTGCCCTCAAATCCTGGTGGTCATCCTCATCATCCATAATACTTGTAAAAGGAACTAAGTAAGTAATGTTTAAAGTTGGATGCACACCATATTTAGCAAGACGATCTAATTGATAAGCATTATCATTGATCTTTTTGATTATTTTGAATGGACCATCACCACGGGAACTAAGTTTGGAAAAATGTGAGAGTCGGCCCATTTCACAAAAATTGCGATTTTCACTTTGACTTAATTGAAACCTAAAAGGTAACTCTATGTCAAAGTTTGGTTTTGAAAAATCCTTTGAGGAGTTTGAAATAATGAATGAAGGTGGAAAAACAATTTTGGAAAGAACCAAGACAAAAGAATTAATGGAAGATAAGGTAGAGTGTAAAGATGGAATCATTCCCTTTGGAATCTTGATCTTGAGGTTTATGCAAGGATGTTGTATCATTACTGCCCTAGACAATAGTTCCTTTGTTTCTTTCCTCTTAATATTGTCTTCTTTTCTTTTTAACTCTTCCTCTTTTCTTTTTAATTCTTCCTCTTGTCTTACTCTCTCTTTATCCTCAAACTTTTTTCTTTCTTTTTCCTCTTGTTCTCTTTTAGCACGAAGCTTATCAAGCTCTTTTTTTTTCTCTGCGCATATCAAACTCGCGAAACCTTTCAAGCTTCTCTCGTGCTCTCTTTTGTTTTTCTCTTTCTCTTTGTTCACTCAAGAGCAAATCCAAATTTTTCTTAAAATATTTTTCGAGTCTAGAAAACTTAGCAAGATTTTGGATAAATGCATCACCTATGTCAATGAAGTCTTCTATCCTAGACTGTTGCTCTTTAGTGATCCTAAATGAAGAGGAAATGAAATGTTTCCACGTGCATGTTTTTAATTCAGAAAATGTGTTAATGCATGATTTTCTCCCCTTTTTCACTCTATACTGCCTCTCTTGCCACCACTCGGATGCACGTCCTATAAACCTAGAAGTAACATGCCTAAGAATGTCAAATTGACTATATTTACTAAACAATGGTTGCACCAATTTCTCTGTATCCCACATCCAATCTCTAAATGATATTGGTCCTATATCCTCCCCAAAGAATGGAATGTCACTATGAAATGTATGATGCAACTCATCACTACCATGCTTATGCAACCTAGGACTATATGTAGAATATGTACTCATGGTGATTGAATGAACTTATGCAACTTGAACAAAGTGTAGTAGAGGAAATCAATCACAAGTGGACCTCTAGGTTAGGCGAGGTGAGTCTTTAAGACTTCTTAAATACCAAGGCCAATCCTTGCCAAGATACACTTGTAAGAGGTTTCAAAGATCACACAATTGTCTAAGTGTTAAGTAAATAGAATCACTTGAGTCACTAAGCACAAAACAAGCAAACAAGACTCAAAGAAATTTAACACTAAAAACGGACCCCTAAATGGCAAAAGATTAGAGACTTTGGTCTCACAAATCAAGCCACTATGCAACGTGAAAACATGAATCTAAACTATGCGGCCTAATGTAAGGTGAGAAAGCACTTAGAACTTTCAACACACTTACAACTAAAAGCGAATTACTAATGGATGATAAAGGTTCTACTTAGGAGATGGGATTGAACACCTTGTGGTTCCCCAAGACACCTAAGTAGGCCAAAATACAAGTTCAAAGAGAATTAAAATTGGTACACAAAATTTAGGCAAAGAGGAAAAACCCAAGAGCACCAAACTTTTAGAGAACTTTGAGTAGAAAATAAGGCATAAAGGATGCTCCAAATTGACCAAAAGAAGTGACCAAATTGTAGAAAAACTAGTAAACTAAAAGATGCAACAATTACAAGCCACAATGGCCAACAAAATGCTTGAAATTGGTGTTGGAAGCTACTCCCGAGGCCAACATGAACACCACAATTTTGGACACCAAAGTGATGCACTCCCAAGAGTACTTTGGTGCCAAATGAAGCCTTAGTTGATGGCTTTGAAGTATACACCAATTGGAGGAATATTTGGACCCCTTGTGGATGCAAAATGAAACACCAAACAGTGACAAAAACCTGGCCAAAATAATGAAAAAAAAAACAGCAAACAAACTATGCCAAAGGCATTGGTTAGCTCTCACTCAAGCAAGAAATTGATGGCTCAAAACTTTCCAAAATATGGTGAAGGTTAGAGAAAGAATTCAAGCACACTCTCTAGAGTTTTACTTCTCAACCACCACCTAAAATGCTACCTTAGACTAGCAACAAATTTGGAAAACAAAATCACTTAATTCACAATCAAGAGCATTGAAGCCAACATTACTTGCCAATTGAAATTTATAACACAAGAAAAGCTAAATAAGAAAGCTAAACCACATTGAATATGATTTGACAAGACTGAATTGAATAGCCAAAAACAAGGACAAGCAAGAAATTAAGGCTTGAAAGAAAGGAAAGCATAATAAAAGGAATCGTAGAATGGAACTAGAATGGAGTAAAAACCAAAAACAGAAACTGCAGTGCTCATAAAATACTTATGGTATTCATTGCATGTGTGCCAATGTGAGGGAAGTAATCCACTCCAAATGAAAGCAATTGATGGCAATATGGAATACACACATAAACAAGCAAATGTATAAAGCAAGAGCGCTGAAATTTAGAAGCAAAACACACCAAAAACGCACTAAATAGTGATTTTCCCGAAAACACAACACCAGAAAACACTGACAGATGCCTTAACTTTGCAGATTTTTCATATTTGTTGTATTGGACATATTTCAATGATTCTTTTTGATAATTTTTCGTCCAGATGTTAAAAAAATTAGGCAAAAATCAGAAGGTGATTCGGTGCTATGAATCGTTCCATTTAAATCACACAAGAAAAGTGTGCATCAGGACACAAGTGAAAACAGTAGCAAACTGGCACTGAAAAACGCAGAAAGTTGCCTCTACTTCAAAAATTTGTATAGAATTCAATTCTCAACATAATTGAATGATTCTTGTTGGAGAATTTTCGTCTATGACTTAGCTTTTCGAAGAAACAATCAGCTTAAAATTTGGTGCACTGAGTCACTCGTGACATCTCTCAAATAGAAGATGTGCAGTGGAAAAAAGTTGAAAACAGAAGCAAAAGCAGAGTGAAAGGGGAAGATGTTCAATAGACAAATCAATTCGATTTGGAGCTTGATTATGATCTAAAATCAAGCATAGATGAAGATGAACATCTTAGGACACTCTAAGGCACAAACCAATCAGTGAAATGGCATTAAAATAGTGAGGAAAGCTGACTCAAACAACCACACGCATAGCATGAAGCTTCATTGCGTTTTGGAGTGGAGTTTGGCACGGTTTCACTCAAGGAAGTGCAGAAAATGAATGTAAACGGTGGAAAATTGAAGAAACATGTAAAAGAAAGCATGAACAAGACATATAACACAACTTGAACGGTGGAAATAGAAAAGAAAAAAGAATCACCGAATAAAAATGACAAGAAACACAATGGAAGAAAAAAAATGGTGCTGAAATATAAAGGAAAGCTAGTAAATGATGTGAACCATAGCAAGCAAGAAAATCTAAAAATAGAGTGTAGAACACTCTTGTAGTCTCATAGTTGCATGGAATCAATGGAGAAACACAATATAATAGACATTGAACGGTAAATGTGAAAGAAAAACAAAAAAGAAGAAGATGATGAGAACAAGACGGAAAATGAAGGAAACACAAGACTGGGAAAAAATCTTACCAAACCTTGAGAGACCATGGTTTGATGGCTCTTGATACCATTATGGTGGAGCTCCAAAGGTGCATGAAGAGCTCCATGGGCAGTGGAAATGGATGACGAAATGTAGGCAAGTTGGAAGGCACTTGCAAGCAATGGAAGGTGAAAGAGGTGATATGATTTCCTAATCTATGCTAGCCTAAGGAAGGTGGCTAGAGGTAGAGAGAGGAAATCTCTAGAAAGTGGTGACTCTCAAGGCAATAGAGGGAGGAGTGCTCTCAACTCAAATTACAAATGGTCTACTTTTGGCTTTTATATGTGAGCCTAAAAGCTAGGCTAATTATTGGCCCTTAGATCAAGCTTGGAGGAGAAGCTTTAATCATCACCCTTGGATGGTGGCTTGGAGAAGGAGACATCTTCCTAGCCTTTGGATGAAGACTTGGAAAAGAAGACACTTTTTTAGCCCTTGGATGAAGAAGGCACATGGGTGGAGTCTGGACTTGGCTCCATGGGATGCATGATCCATGAGGAAGTCATGGCCTAAGGGAGACTCTTAGTGGGCCGAGCCCATTTGTACATGTAACACCTATTTTTATGCCTTACACCATTATTGAAAGCAAAGCCCAAATATTGGCCCAATTTAAAATCTAGTCTATTGGTCTTTGATGCACTTTTCAAGTCTTGTTGATTTCTTTGGCCCATGAAAATAATGTGACAAGCCCATTAGATTTTTGTCCATCTATTGGGAGGCCCATTTGAATCTTCTTCATCATACTTCTTGTTATTGCGCCTTTTAATGGGCTTGGGCTTGGGCTTGGGCTTGAAGGTGCAATTGGGCTTTGTGGGGTCACATCAGGGCCAAAAAGCCCACAAAAGTCCTGTGGGTTAGGGCTAGCCCATGGGCCTTTTTTGAGAAAAAAAATTCATCCTGAATATAAGAAAAAATAGAAATAATTGAATACAAAACACAACAAAACACCATATGCATTTTCACTGGTTTTTAGTCTTGTTCCAATTCAACAAAAGTTAACATTTATAGAGGAATACAACGTATAAACAACAAAAATCAACATTTTTCTAATGAACTGAACACAAATTTAATTATAGAACTGAACTAGGCACAACATAATCAATACCATGCAGAGCATCTCTTAATTCTAATGGATCAATTTTTCCACTCCTGTCTTTATCATATATCTCGAATATGCCCTGCAAAATTGAAGTAGCACATTCAAAGACAATTACATGGATGAAGATTGATCATAAAACACAATCTATTTAACTTTTTTTGGTAGTAAAAGCAAAGACACCATCAAAACTATTCAGTATAATAAAGCTCATGATTTAATGAAGTACTTTTCAACATAAATCCACCCATCAGGCAAAAACATAAAACAATTTTATGTAGTTAAAAAAACTACTTAATTAGCACATGAATTAAACACAAATTTCAAACTTTATGAGTGTCCAGAATTACCATAAACTATTATCTCTATCTACTCTTTTATTTATGAGTGGATTATTTCTTTTACTTTAAACTTTTACTAAATGCCAAGAGCATTTCATCCAGCATTTATGTATGTTATGTCCAGAATTACCAAAAAAGCAAAGATCGCCAGTTGGGTATCATGCCTAATTCACACTAATGGATCACAAATCTGCATACATGTTTTTCTGACAGGGCATATTCAAAACAATGATGTTAAGCATAAAATAAATGACTATGTAGTTCACAACATGCCAACAACTAATAACATGCATAGGGGAAGAAGTTACTATTGGTGGATTAAAAATTAAACTTTGTTAATGGTAAAGTTGGGTCATTTAATCATAACATACAACTAGGCATATATCAAAGAATTAAACACCAAATATATTGAGATAATGGATTAAGTGTATAACAAAACCTGAAGAAGTGTCATTGTTGATGACTTTCAACATCTTCAAGTTTAGATTCATCAATGATTCCCTCATGGCCAAAAATATCTTCAACAACTTCATCTGTTACAACCAATTGAAATACAATCAAACAACTAGTCTAGAGTTAATTATTTAATGTAAAGTAATTTCAAAAATAATAACATATAAACTTACCACTAGGATTTTCAGAAAATCCATACAACCAATTTTGAGTACAAATCAACATTTTCACATGCTCAGGAAGAATAGAGCTTCTATACTTTGAAAGAACACGCCCACCTTTACTAAAGGCCGACTCTGATGCCATTGTAGTAATGGGAATACTAAGCAGATCTTGAGCTATTATAGACAGTATAGGAATTTTTTTCTCATTAGTCTTCCAATATTTGAGTACATCAAAATCTTCATTGTCTTCATCATCATCTATTGTTGGTTCATCTAAATAAACATCTATCTCGTTCTTGCCAACAATAAATTTTGAGTCATTCTGATACATTTTAAAATCCTACAATGAACACATATTAAAAAAGAACAAAAAAATAAAATAAAACAATGAAAACTAGGTATAAAATGCTTACAAAAATAATCCTTGATCTCTTCAACTTTCTTCCTTCGATATTGGATTGAGACATTGAGATGGATTCAGTTGGTGATTGGGAAAGAGAAACACCAGGGATAGACAAGTTCTTTACATATTCTTTAAACAACCTCTTGAACTTGTCTAACACTTTCTCTGTTTTCTCTTCATAGGTCAGAATGTACAACTTTTTATAATAATACATTATAAAATCAACCTTTAGTCGTGGGTCAAGTATAGCTCCAAAAGCTAACCCAACACTATACTCCTTCCAATACTTTTGAAACTTCTCGTTCATATTGATAGCCATTTGCTTTAAAGTGACATCGTCATTTAACAAATTCTCTTCAATAATAAACTGAAGTTTCCAAATTTGCATAAATACAAGTTTGAAGTGGGATAAGATGAACCAGACATCGTGTTAGTAATCTCATAAAATGGTTCTAAAAATTGGCACATTTTCCCTCCCCTATCCCATTCCTCAAAAGATGGACAACTTTTATAATTCCTATCAACCACTTTGAGAAGTCCCATAATTGTTTTTAGTAATGGGTTTTTTCCAACTATATAGTTATGACCACAATACTTACACACAACCTTTTCAATGCCATCCTTGTCTTTCCCTAATTTTGTGAAAAAATTCCAAACACTTGAGACTTCTTTTTTATTTGTGGCAGCACTTTCAGATGGACCAGGAGTATCAGATAGGAGATCATCAACCAAAAGCAAAGGATTACTCTTAGAGTGGTCCATATTTAGTCAATTCTAATTTTGACTAGTACTATATAGTAAGGTAGTTAAGATTAATTGTTCCTGTGATAAAGAAAACTATATTATCATACAATTAGCATATTAAAGAAAACCATACACTATGAAAATAAAAATACTTGATAGAACAAAAATACAATGGAGTGAAAAATAGTTGTAAAAAAGTACCACACTCTCTCATATCTTCTCAACCAAACACCATCAAACAGGGCATCAGAAAATTACCATAAATAACAGACAAAATCTATGGCCCTCTATTTTAATTAATCATTTTGTTAGCCACATTAGCAAATGTCAATAATTCTATATATATATATATATAGATATATATATGCATGTAATATTATTTCTAATGTAAACTTTTAGTTAATAACTTCCATTCAGAATGACTAATATCGTTATCTCAAAATGTTTCATATATAACTTTCATTCAAAATAGTTAATAACTTTTAGTTAATAACTTTTTAGCTAATATCCATTCAGAATAGTTAATAACTTTTAGTTAATATCCTTATCTCAAAATGTTTCATATATAACTTCCATTCAGAATAGCTAATAATGATGAAGGACCGTCTCGGATTTGGGGCAAAATCGTCTAGAATGAAAATGGGTATGAACCCTAAAACGAAAAGGGGGAAAATGGAGGTCGTCGATTGGGGTGTTTTTGCGGAATGGAAGGAAATCACGCCACTTGGAGGAGATTCCAAGGTAAGTGAAGAAGATCCGCCACTTTGAATCGGAGATTCAAAGATAAGGATCGGTGGTTCTGAGGAGAACCTCGAGACTTGAGAGAAAACTCACTGTTTCATAAAACTCAAATATGGATACAAATGTGTCTCACAAGGGCTTATATACTATGGGCCGAAACACCAAAAGGCCCAACACAACTAAAGGTCCGATAAAGCCCAAACAAAAACATTACAAAAAATTATAAAAGAGTTCCTATTCTATGATCTAAAGCTAATCCGAGATCGCTCTCTAAAGGTCTTGGGCATGATTCCATCAACTGCTCTTATGATCCCGAGCCACTCCTCCATCAAATAATCATTTCTCAGACATTGCCTTTATCCAAAATCTATATTAACTTGGCATGCCCCAGTTTACTTTTGCAAGATATTAAGCGCCACTTTTAGCATTACTGATTGTGTCAAATCAGAAATATAAAATGGTGACATTCTCTAATACTTACCTGTTATGTACACTAATTAATAGGAGAAAGGTGCTGAAGGTTCAAAACCCGTAATTGAAGCCTGAAAAAGTAAAGGCTTTTTCTACAATCGCTGGTGTTGGTTTTTGTTGGGGTGGTGAGTATTAACTGTTTCCTATGCATCTACCCCTTCCTTTTATGTTGAAAACTAAGGTGTAGTAATTGGTTGGATTTACTAAGTTAGACCAAAAGTTTTGGAATTTGTAATAGGTAAACAATACAAATCCATTAGGTCACTTTCCCTTAAGAGAATTAGTTATCAGCTCAATACTCCCAAAAAGGACATTGTGTCCTATATTTTCACGCTCCACCTCAAATGAGGAACATTCAAGCTTTAGCTAAGTTCAAACAAAGAAAAAGATAAATAATGCCTATGCTTATCCTTTCATTCAACTGTAACAAAACTAATGGAAATCAGAAACAAAGACTGTTATGATAAACTTAAATTAGGAGTTATTGAGCAGACTTTATGAGTGGTTACATTTGTGATGTTTTAGGAGAGGAAAGGTCAAAAGTTTTGTGTTATGTTTTGGATGTTAATGGTGATTAGTGTTATGTTTTTATAATAATTGGAGACATTATGGCTTGCAGATGAAAAGCCAAATGTAAGTCCTATAAATTGTAGTGTCTTGCTCGTATGAAATACACAAGTGAAATAAATCATATCATCAAAGATAGAGTGCCTTTGCTAATAAAGTGGTATCAAGAGCCAGTTAGCCTGAGTGTCTGAGAGTGAAAAAGTGTGAGTGATGGCCAACAATATGTGCTTACCCCAGCTGACACAAAAATCTGACTACGATAAGTGGAGCATGCAGATGAAGGCCTACCTCGGATCCCAAGACGTGTGGGATGTTGTTCAAGGTGGCTTCGAAGAGCCAGAGGATTTTGATGAACAAATAGTTGCCCAGATTGCTGCGTTGAAAAAAACACGAGTCAAAGATAGGAAAGCTATGTATGCATTATACCGAGCTATGGACGATGCAGGCCCTTGAGAAGTTAGCAAACGCTACGACTTCAAAAGAGGCGTGGGAGATCTTGGAGAAAACATATAAGGGAGATGACCGTGTGAAACAGGTTCGTCTTCAAGCTCTCAGAGGAGAGTTTGAGAGGTTGCTGATGAAGGAGAACGAAGGGGTAACCGAGTTCATATCTCGGGTGGAGACTGTGGCAAACCAACTTGGCAAAAATGGGGAGCCGTTGCCTGTAAACCGAGTTGTGGAGAAAATTTTGAGGTCAATGACAATTGACTTCAACAACATTGTGTGTGCTATAGAGGAATCCAAAGACCTCTCAATGCTCATGGTGGAGGAACTTGCTGAGTCTCTAGAAGCCTATGAACAAAGAAAAAGAAAGACGAAGGAGGACTACCTTGGCCAAGCTCTCCAAGCAAGGACAAATTTCAAGGAGAAAAAGGCGTTTGGAACTTAGAACACTCGGGGCAGAAGAGGAAGAGATCACGAGAGTCAAAACCGAGGTCCTGGAGGCAGAGGTCGAGGACGTAGTGGTCAAGGTTGAGATGATTACAAAGATGGCGCTCCCAGTCTGCAAAATTGGCGAGGTCGAGGTCGAGGTGGAGGCCGAGGAGGTCGGTCAGGCAACAATGGTGAGTGCTACAAGTGCGGCAAGCCCGATCACTATGCAAATGAGTGTAGATCGGTCAAGTGTTATAATTGTGGTAAGACCGGTCATTTTGCAAAGGATTGCCGGTCCCAAAATAGGAGAAATGAATCAACCAATCTTCTTACAGAAGAGGTTGAAGAACAAGCTGGAATATTGTTGATGGCTAGTAGTGAAGCGAGCTCGGCACATGATATGAAGAATTTGGTAAGGGAGGAAACTGATGAGGATGAGATGTTGTTGACAAGGAGCTCGGATATCGAGCTTGGTCCAAACTCTAGCAGAAACACTGAGTTTGGTTTGCGAGTCCAAAATAACTCGATCTGGTATCTAGACACTGGAGCTAGTAACCATATGTGTGGAGATGAAAATATGTTTGATGAGCTCTCCAAAATTGAAGCTAGACATGTGTCATTTGGAGACGCTTCCAAGGTGATGGTAAAAGGACGAGGTACGATATGTTTTTCTCAAAAGAATGGACGAATTGGGACAATTCGGGATGTGTACTACGTACCCGACCTCAAAACCAACATATTGAGTATGGGGCAGTTAATGGAAAAAGGGTACTCAGTCATCATGAAAGATCGAGTGCTGGAGTTGAAGCATAAACTCGGACACCTTATTGCCCGAGTAGAAATGAAACAAAACAGAATGTATAAACTGGAGCTAAGGTGTTTGAAACTCAACGTCGAGGATGAAGCAATGAAGTGGCATTTTCGATTCGGCCATTTGCACTTTGGAGGGTTGACCGAGCTAGTACAGAAAGAAATGGTGCGTGGATTGCCAAACATAGAATTTAAGAAGAACTTTTGTGAAGATTGTGTACTTGGCAAGCACCAGAGAGCCTCGTTGCCAAAGACAACTGAGTATCAGGTGAAGGAACAACTCGGCCTGGTGCATACAGATGTTTGTGGACTAATTACTCCTGTATCTTTCAGTGGTAAGAGGTATTTTTTAACATTTATTGATGATTTCTCTCAGAAGACATGGGTTTATTGTTTGAAGGAGAAATTTGAAGTATTTGGAGTGTTTAAGAAATTTAAAGTAATGATTGAGAATGAAACATGCACAAAAATTAAAGCTGTTCGGTCAGATAGAGGAGGTGAATACACATCAGCCGAGTTCATGAGGTACTGTGAGGAGCTTGGCATTAGAAGATTTTTGATAGCTTCATACTCACCACAACAGAATGGAGTTGCTGAAAGGAAGAATCAGACAATTCTCAACATGGTTCGAGCAATGTTGAAAGGTAAGAATATGTCAAAAGAATTTTGGGCTGAAGCAGTGCAGTGTGTAGTATATGTGCAGAACAGGTGTCCTCATGCAAAACTCAATGGACAGACACCACATGAAGCATGAAGTGGAAAGAAACCATGTGTATCTCACTTGAAGTTATTTGGCAGTGTAGCATATGCTCATGTTCTAGCACAACAAAGAACCAAGCTCGAGGACAAGAGTAAGAAACTTGTTTTTATTGGATATGATGAAAAAACAAAGGGCTATAAATTGTTTAATCCAGTAACAAACAAAGTTCTTGTGAGTCGAGATGTTGTAATAGATGAGGAGAACGAATGGAACAACTCGGCAATGACAGTTAAGAGCATAGCAACGACAAGTGGGAGCTCAGAAACTACCTTTGGAAGCCCGACAAGTGAAAGAAGAAATTTGGACAATGTACCAGCAAGACAACAGAAGGTCTCTGACGAGGAAGAAGAACCATTGCAGCCCAGAACTCGGAGCCTACAAGACATATATAATACAAATAACGAGGTACATGTTGTGTGTCTTTTGGCAGAATCGGAAGATGTTAGATTTGAAGAAGCCGTGGTGGATGAGAAATGGAAGAAGGCAATGGACGAGGAGATTGTTGCTATAGAACGTAACAACACGTGGGAACTATCCGAGTTACCACAAGGAGCTCGGCCCATTGGAGTAAAGTGGGTTTTCAAGAAGAAAATGAACGCACAAGGTGAGATAGAGCGATATAAAGCTCGATTGGTGGCAAAAGGCTATAGACAAAGGGAAGGAGTTGACTATGTCGAGGTGTTTGCACCTGTTACTAGGATGGAGACTGTTCGTCTACTAATTTCTATAGCAACTCAGAACAAATGGCCCATTTTCCAAATGGACGTAAAATCAGCTTTTCTGAATGGTGTGTTAAAGGAAGAGGTCTACATTGAACAACCACTCGGCTACATGAGGAGAGGTGAAGAAAAGAAGGTGTTGAGGTTGAAGAAGGCTCTTTATGGCCTGAAACAAGCTCCAAGGGCGTGGAATGACCGAATCCACACTTATTTCGTGGAAAATAAATATGAACAATGTCCGGTTGAACACGCACTATATATAAAGAAGCATGGAGGTAGGATAATGTTTATAGCTCTTTATGTTGATGACCTTGTGTTCATGGGTAATGATGCAGAATTAATCAAGAAGTTCAAAAGAACCATGGAGAAAGAGTTTGAAATGACGGACTTGGGACACATGAGATACTTTCTCGGGCTAGAAGTCAAACAACTTGAGACAGACATCTTTGTGTCTCAAGAAAGGTATGCCGAGGACATTCTGAGTAAATTCAAGATGGCGAGGTGCAGCCCGGTTTCAACCCCAATGGAACCAGGTACAAAACTTTCAAAGTTTGATGGAGGAGATCACGTAGATGCCAACAAATACAGAAGCTTGGTTGGAAGTCTTCGTTACTTGACGAGTACAAGGCCGGATTTGTTACTAAGCGTTGGTATAGTTAGTCGATACATGGAGGAGCCGACCTACACACATTGGAGAGCACTGAAAAGAATATTGAGGTATGTGCGGGGAACAACATCACTCGGATTATACTACACTAGGTCGGACGATTACCGATTAGTAGGGTACTCGGACAGTGATTGGTGCGGAGATGTAGATGACCGGAGAAGCACATCCGGGTATGTATTCTTCATGAGCAACACGGCGTTTACCTGGCTCTCAAAGAAGCAACCTATAGTGACGTTGTCTACATGCGAAGCTGAGTACGTTGCAGCATCATTGAGTGTATGTCATGCAATATGGCTTAGAAATCTTCTAAGCAAACTGGAGATGAAACAAAAAGGAGGGACTGTAATTCGAGTAGATAACAAGTCGGCTATTGAGTTGGCAAAGAATCCGGTCAACCATGGAAGGAGTAAGCACATTGATGTGAAATTTCATTTCATCCGAGAACAGGTGAAGGAAGGTAATGTAGAGATGGTGCACGTGGGAAGCAGAGATCAAATTGCAGACTTATTTACAAAGCCATTGCCAACTGTGTTGTTCAATAACTATAAAAATCTAATCGGAATGAAGGATGGAAGAAGTATTTAAGTTTACGGGGGAGTTTTGTTATGATAAACATAAATTAGGAGTTATTGAGCAGACTTTATGAGTGGTTACATTTGTGATGTTTTAGGAGAGGAAAGGTCAAAAGTTTTATGTGTTATGTTTTTGATGTTAATGGTGATTAGTGTTATGTTTTTATAATAATTGGAGACATTATGGCTTGCAGATGAAAAGCCAAATGTAAGTCCTATAAATTGTAGTGTCTTGCTCATATGAAATACACAAGTGAAATAAATCATATTATCAGAGATAGAGTGCCTTTGCTAACAAAGACTGCAATTTCTTTATATACATTCAAGATAATTGATTAATGTACAAAAGAAAAAAAAAGTTTAGAAATAAATATGGAACCATGAAACTTGTGACATTGATTTCATTTTGCGGTTCAAGCAATATCAGTAACACTGTGCATAACATAAAAAAAACACATAATTGCTTATTCAAAAATGCACCTTTGAGTTTGAAGAGAGCTTTCTTTAGTTTTGAAGCACATCCTTCACAATCAAGATTTGGGTCTCTCACCTCTATCATATTCTGCAAAGAAAAATGCTTGTTAGTACTTTTGTACTACCACAAATATCAGATGAAAAAAGTGCTTCCATGAAATTCCAATGCAATAATGAAGAAAAACCAACTTTTATTTTGAGAGTAGAAGTATGAAAAAAAAAGACTTTCACACATTTTTACATTCATTTGACATTCATTTTACGCATTATTTTTTCACAATCTCAAATTCTAATGCAATAATCTTTGAACTATATCTACAAATGAAAACCAATCATGCAGTAGATACATGTATAAAAAGGGTTATAGCATAATGATTCTGTAGTGTGACACATTGTAGCAATGTCAGTCATAAACTTCTGTTCAAAGGCACAAACAAGTGCTATGAACCAAACCATTATGCACTTGTGTAAGAGATATAATTAGAAGAAGGGACTTACAATCATATTTGCTTGTGTAGATTAAACTGAAACAAGTGACCCTTCTTGTAGAAAAAAGGATGAGAGTAGTGTGTTTTTTTGAGTTACCTGATGAAAGAGATGATGGTAACAGAAACTATGTGAAAGGTGTGTTTTAAAGAGTTATGGTGAAAAAGGATGATTGGGATTTTAAAACCCGAAAAGGGTGCAGAGAATAGTATATTCACGCGTGGGGTAAGGCAAAAGAAAAACGTGAATTCCTCTCTCTTACGCTCCCTAATTTTTAGGCACACAGTCACACCCTGTCTCCATTGACTTGCCACCACCCATGCACCCATCGCTAACACAAAAGAGCCTTTTAACGTTCGATATTTTTGACCTTTGACGTCTGCCCAAACACCGACGTCATAGCAGGTGACGTCAAAATAACATCGGAAAAATAGTAGACGTCACCTGATGTCGGTCCATTAAGAGTCCAACGTTATCCAATGCCGGGGCCAGTAACAGCAAACGTCAATTTTCACGCTGAAATGAGCCAAAAACCTGAGCAATTTAACGTCTGTCAGAGCCCGTTAGACGTTAAATAACGTCGGCCCTGGTACGGTCAAACGTTAAATAACGTCTGTCAGGGCACAATAGACGTTAAACTCCTCTATTTTTAAAAAAAAAAAATTGACTATTTTTACAACATCCATACACCTAAAAATCAGAAAATTCCTAGAACAATTTCATAATACTTTTAGCACAATTTTGGAGTTACAGTTATATATAATAGAACTTAAGTTTCAACATATATTCTAAACTAATATAAATAACAACAAACTAAAAGTTTCAACATGAAATTCTTGTACAATAAAGTTTTTGAAAGGAGTTCTAAT
>Ga0214543_1004409_pt1 | contig 26714 bp, 14 predicted proteins | sample CNSS2metaG_FD_160094 | JGI IMG/M metagenome (GOLD analysis project Ga0214543, IMG submission 160094) | Root nodule microbial communities from cowpea collected in UCLA plant growth center, Los Angeles, California, USA - CNSS2 | ecosystem: Host-associated > Plants > Roots > Nodule | place: USA... | reverse complement strand
GTTTAGCCGCATTGAGTCTTATTTTGTTAGTGAAGGTTTTCAGCAAAGTCAAAATGAGCAAACACTCTTTTTTAAATGGAGCAAAGAAGGTAAGATTCTTATTATCAGTGTTTATGTAGACGATCTTATATACACAGGAAATGATGAGCTTATGATGAATCATTTTAAGAAATCCATGCAACAACAGTTTGAGATGACAGATTTAGGAAAAATGAGATTTTTCTTAGGCATTGAAGTGTTGCAATGTTCTAATGGGATTTACATACACCAAAAGAAATATGCTCAAGAAATTCTGAGGCGATTTGGCATGGAAGAAAGTAATTCTGTCAACAATCCTATTGTGCCAGGAAATAATTTATGTAAAGATGAAGGGGGAGTCAAAATTGATGAAACTCATTTCAAACAAATGGTTGGTAGTTTGATGTACATCACTACCACCCGACTAGATTTGATGTTTGTGGTCAGCTTAATTAGCAGGTATATGACTCAACCAACAGAAATGCATGCTAAAGTGGCTAAGAGAATTCTTAGGTATTTAAAGGGTACTGAAAACTATGGGATTCTATATAAAAGAGGAGGAACTGAGAAGCTATTGGGTTTTACTGATAGTGACTATGCTGGAGATGTAGAGGATAGAAAAAGTACATCAGGATATGTGTTCCTAATGAGTGAAGGCAGTGTTGCTTGGTCCTCCAAAAAGCAACCAATTGTCACACTTTCCACCACAGAAGCTGAGTTCATTGCAGCAACTGGATGTGCTTGTCAAGCAATTTGGATGAGAAGGGTCCTAAAGGAGTTAGGATTGGATCAAACAGAAAGTACTCTGATAATGTGTGATAATTGCTCAACTATCAAATTGTCCAAAAACCCAGTTATGCATGGAAGGAGTAAACACATAGATGTAAGGTTTTACTTCCTCAAAGACCTCACAAGAGATGGGGTCATTGAGCTAGTTCATTGCGGAACACAGGACCAAATTGCAGATATTATGACCAAGCCTTTAAAATTGGATTCTTTTCTGAAATTTCGAAAACTGCTTGGAGTGTGCGAAATTCCAACTTTAAACAAAGTGCATGGGTGCAATTAGTTTAAGGGAGGGTTTGTTGAAGTTATATTTGTTGAGTCTGTTACGAGATTTGATTTTTATTCTGTTATTTTGTTTTTGTCAGTTACAATTGTATTTATGCTGTTATTTAAAGGTTTGGTTGCCATTCAATAAAAGATTCATTCATCAATTTGTTTAAATATACTATATTAGTTAACATCTATTAGTTACTTATGGGGATATTTTTTTACTTTTAATTGTTTTCTAATTTAAGTTAAATTATTTTAAAAACTCTTTAATATATATATATATATATATATATATATATATATATATATATTTTCAATCTGGATGTTGTGAAATGTTGGCTTTCTGTATTTTTATTTTCAATTAGCAATTATATTACCTCCTCCCAAATAATGCAAATTCCTTGTTGATTACATTTTTTTTAAAATTTTTTTAATATAGTATTATTTATATGGTTTTCTACTCAATTCAATTTTTTAATAAATTGTAATTCTTTATGAAAAAAAGTCAGAAAAGAAAGTTGAACTAACATAAATGCAAGATATTATTCAACATAAATAATGATAATGTTAAAGAAAACTAAGAAAAAATATAATTTTGAGAGATTAATGGAAAGATTACACCGAATTTCCATTAGATGATCTTTTATTCTGAATTAGATTTTGGCTAAAATACTCCCTTGGTCCATGTTTTCGCTGAAAAATCTCAAATAGGTCCATAGATTTTTTTTAATCTCAATTTGGTCCATAATTCTGCAAAATTGATTCAATTAAGCCCATTCCGTTATTTCTTCATAAACGGCGTTTACTGCTGATGACCTGGAGTTTTGTACATGCTTTGCTGTCACATTGAGGTCTTATAGTGAACCGTGATCTTGACCAGAACCTAACATACCAGTACACAAAAAATGAAGTCATTAAATACTGCTGTCAATAACTCTCCACCATACTTGCCCTTCAAAAAGCAGCCATCCACTCCAATAATGGGCCTACATGCGGCAAAACTATCATTGCATGCCTTTAGGCATGCATAAAACCTACTAAATATGACTTCACCATCAATGTTTTCCACTTTAACCTTCACTGTAGAACCCGAATTTCCTCTCAAAAGCTCATTTGCATAATCGTATATTCTTCTATATTGCTCTGTGAATGAACCATCAACAGCATCTCTTGCAATTGCTTTTGCTCTGAAAGCCATATTTCTAGATATACAGACATTCCACTTCCTAGATACCTTGTCACGGATATCCATGACCTTCATATGCGGGTTTTCTCTAACAGTCTTTTCCATCTTCTTACTCAACCATTTTGCATTCATTAACTTCACATTAAAGTCTCTATTGCAGCTATGCTCATCAATTATTTTCCTAAGTTGCCAAGACTTCACTACAGACATATATGCACAATAAGCATACCAATTGCACTTTCCCTCCGCACCAAAACATTTGACAGTAACTCTACTCCTGTCATTTCGATCAAATCTTAAATTCTTTCCATTTGCCAATGCATATGTTCGAATAGCTTCTGTAAATTCCTTTTTCTCTGTGAAATAGGTACCAACTTCCCATTTGTATTGGTCCATACTTTTTGGCATTGAGAAAGTTGGAAAGCTTCCATAACTCTCTTTATCATTGTCTTCCTCATCAGTGTCGGTTGCAGTAAGGAATTCATCTGAGTGCCACTCAATATCTGAAAATTCATCACCAGATCCTACTCCTACAACCTCATCCTCACTTGAATTACTACACTGTGGTTGACTGGAAGAACCTGCTCCTCCAATATCTTCTGGAGTACCACCAACTTCACATTCCACGTGACCATCCCATGGCTCAACTTCCTCGTCAGCTTCAACACTGACATCAACAAGCCCTTCATCACCAAACTGCTCTGCAGCAACATCAGTCATTGTATCCTCACCATCTGCATCTGACTTATCTTCGGTTTCGTCATAAACCTCAACCACCTCCACCTCATCTGCCTCATGTAAGTTCTCTTCAACTTCAGCATGAACCTCCTGCACATCCTCCTTATCAGTCTCTTTTTCTCCATCATCATCCAACTCCTTTTCAACTTCAGCATCAAAATCCTGCACATCCTCCTTATCTGTCTCTTTTTGTCCATTAACTTCATCATCCAACTCCTTTTCAACTTCACCATCACCCTCCACTTCTTTATCCCCTTCATTATCAACCACACCCCCTTCGATCATGTTAATAACCTCAGGTTCAGTCATCCTGTGCACCACATAAAGATGAACAACGCCATTTATCATAGATATGGTGGCCATATGCATAACGCCTTTGTCATCAACTAGCTGCACCAACCTATCTTCTAGCACTGACTCTCCTCCAACAGAGTACCACAACTCTTTGGGATTAAGATGTCCCAATTCTCGTACTTCATGCAGAATCTCGAAATTGCTCCACGTATCAGGATCACAGAACCACGACACCTTTTCCCAACCGTCATACCGTAGCTTCCCATCACTGACAAAATGCCCACAGTGGTGGACCACCACTTCGAAACGATCTTCAGACATCCAACCTGAAATTAAAATGCCCACAAAAGGATACACATATTACCGTCCATACCACCGTCAAACCGACAAATTAATATGGGGGACCACAAATAATATAAACTACACTGCTCAAAGCAAATGGGGGACCACAGACCCACGCACAAAATGGAAAATGAAACTCCTTAAACCCCAATCACACAACACTCCCACACTTCCATCCATGAAAACAAAGCAAACAAAAAATCGAAGTCCAAAAAACCCTAAACCCCAATCAACAAAAATAACAAACAAAATTCCAAATCCAACTTCTAACCTTCAGTGTAGATGACCTTCGCTCAACAATGTTGTCACGATAAAGCTTAGAGATTGCAATCAACGTTGAAAAATGGCAGCGCCTTCCTCCGCCTCGCAATCCCAATCCCTCGTCGCAATCCCAAACCTACTCGCAATCCTTATTTCTCTTAATCCCTAATTTTAAAATCATCCCAAAACGACTTTATAATTACGAAATTAATAAACAAAACGACGACCTTGAAAAACATGTCTGTTTAATTCAAAAATTATTTTCCACCTTGTACTGTTCACATTAAAAAATAAATCCACATCAGCCATCCATTGAAACGTGAATAGTGTTATACAAAAAATCGTTACTCAACTTAACGTTGTTAACGAATTGGGCTTAATTGAATAAATTTTGTAGAATTATAGACCAAATTGAGATGAAAAAAAATCTATGGACCTATTTGAGATTTTCCAGCGAAAACATGGACCAAGGGAGTATTTTAGCCTTAGATTTTCCATATCTCTTTTCGCTTTCACCATACCACACTCTTATTTCTAATCATTCCTTGTTTTTGTTTTCCTTCACGCCCCCTTCCCCTCTGCAACTGCAAGGCCACCGTGTCTGCGCAACGAGAACTTCACCTTTCGCTATGCATAGCATGTCTTCTCTGCGCGTCCAGAAACAAGGCCGTGTCAGGCCCAAATGCATAAGTGGACATAGTGCTGAACCTGTATATGGTGATAAAGTAAGAGGAGCACGCATTTCAAAGGAGGAATACTTGAAATCAAACCAGAAAGGAGAAGAAAAAACCCAAGGAGAAGGAGATAGAAATAGAATGGGACAAAGGCTTAGCTCAAAAGCATGAAATCTCCAGTTGCTTATAACTTCATTGTTACAATAAAACACTAAAGAGAACTAAGTCCAATCATATATAAAGTATTGACATCACTACCAACTCAAAATCTTAAAACAATGAATTTGTAAATTTTTATCTTTATATAATGCTCACTTTACTTTCTTATTTCCAACAGATATGAGATATGAGACTATGACACAATATATAACCACATTGCCTTAACATACAGAGTATTTTAATTCTATGATCGTATAGGCCTATCACAAGAGTCCACCCTAGTCATTAATCATTATTGGAGAGGGACATACTAACTCGTATAACCAACAAAAATTCTTGTTAACATATTTTAATCTATAACTCTTTTATTTATTTTATTTTTCTCCACCGCTTTATGTTTGAATCCCTAAGTCATTTCTTTTATCCACATTTAACATCAATTATTAAATGCTATAATTTTGTATAAAAAATATTTTATATTTTTTTTTATACAAAATTTAACTTTGACATATTATTTATTTATTGTTAATCTTAATATTATGTTTATTTAATTTAATTGTTAGCTGTAGATTTATGAGATACAATAGTAATATAAAATATTAAAATAAAATTATTGTTATAACGTTTAAGTTATTTTTATAGGGATGGCCACAAACTGACGAGCCAATCCCTATGCATGACTCTATACATGATGAGCTAATAATAAAAACTAACCTGCAATTCATGAATAATTTGGATAATTTTTTTTAGTCAAATGCAGACCAAAACGTAACGAACTAATCCACATTACTATCACTCTATTAGTTACCTAATTAAGACTAATAAGTTATGTAAGTAATCTAACTAGGATTGCAAACCAGTCTAACTTGGTAGTTGAAATATTTAAATGATGCACGCATTCAGTGGAATCAAAATAAACTTATTTTTATATAAATAAATACCCTAAACAAGATAAACGAAATTTGTTAAATCTGAATCATTTGCATCTAATAATTTATATTTTAAAAGATTACAAGTTTTTTTTATTAAAAAAAAAAATCAAATTGAATCGTTGTACAATTCAGGTCAAATTATCTACACTGGATTTGAATAATATTAATGTCAATTCATATATTAACCCAACAAGTCTAATATGATGTACAACAAAATTATTAAAAAATTGATCTACAGCAATTTTGAACCAGTTTAGTTGCGGTATTCTGAACTGCAGTCAATTATTTAATCTAATAATTAATAAACGACAACGAAATGAAATGAAATGTATTGTATAAAATAAAATAACAAATCTATTCTATTAAATATAGATATATTTTGTCATGGTACAAATAAAAGGAAAACACTTACTCTACCTTTATATTTTAAATTAGAAAAGCATGAAATCTATATGTATCTGTTCTTTTTTCATACAATTTTTATTTTCATTTTATCTTTTATAATATAACTGTTAACTGATTTAAAAATAATAATAATTATTAACTGTTTTTTTTAGAAGTGCTATTGTGTATAAAATTTCACAGATTCTTTTTTTTATTTTAAGGTTAAATATAGTTTTAGATTCTTATCTTGTGAGAATTAAAATTTGTTCATTCTTAAAAGTTTAATCTAGTTTAGTTCCAACTTTAGAGATCTGAATTCAATATTTTTAATCAAATTTTATTAATTTATTTAATGTTTTAAATATATTTTAAAATATTTTTTGCATTTTTTATATCTTTTAACACAATTTAAAAATACATATGAGATGTTAAATAAACTAAAATAAATTATTAAAAAACATTAAACTTATGTATTTCTAGAGTTAAAAACTAAACTAGATGAAAATTCTGAAAATAAACTAATTTTAAATTTCATATTAAAAATTGAAAGATAAAAAGATATTTAACTCATTTTTATTATATTTATAGTTTCCACAATTAATCTTTAATTATTTATTATTCTTTTTCTTTTATATATTAATTTAATTAATTTATATATTATTAATTTATAATACAATACAAATATTTAAAAAATAGAAACACACAGTTATTATGTTTACTTTATTATAAAATAAAATGAATATGTATGACTTACGTAAGGTGGGCATAATCTACTACATATATTTCACATTTATTCAACACTGTATTATTATATGTGGGACTGTTATTCATGTTTTATGGTTCTAACTTTATTCTGGTTATTAAAATTCGTTCCTCGTGTAAAATAAAAAATGTTATCTTGTGTTTGCGTTCTAACCTCTTAGGATGTGTCAATGTCATAGGGTTCTATCACTGTTCTATAATTAAAATAATTCATAATAATTCCACAAATAATAAAATATATGAGCACTTTAATCGTTTCGACCCAGTCGCCACCTCAGCTGTGAAGCTACTAGAAAAAGAGCCTCGACTGTATATAGGATGCAAAAGTGACGAATTTTGGACATCATTGGAACGGAACCTGTCCAAATATACTCATTCTAGTACCAGTTCCTTCCAAAATATGATAAACCAAGTCAAAGAAGAGTCCAACTTTTACACTTCCTAAAGAAACCTCAGAATCAGGTCAATAACAAGAAACAAAAACTAAGAGTTACAACCTTACTCAATTGCATCACACAGAGGCTGCTTCTATTTGCATATATATATACAAGGAGTTGAAAGAAAGAATGGAAATAGTGAAAAAAGACCAAAGTTGTTTAAGCGAAAACATATATGGAGAAAGAGAGATCAAAAGAGGAAGAAGTGAAGTATCGTGGTGTGAGAAAGAGACCGTGGGGTAAGTTTGGAGCAGAGATTAGAGATCCGACAAAACCTACGGGAAGACAATGGTTGGGAACGTTTGACACTGCCGAAGAAGCAGCCAGAGCTTATGATCGTGCTGCCATTGCTTTGAGGGGTGCTCTTGCGATCCTTAATTTTCCCGATGAGTACTATTCTCATCTTCCTTTTGTATTGTCGTCAGATTCTTCTGCTAAGGACAATGGAAGTTCTTTTGCCAGAAAGGAAGTTATTGAGTTCGAGTATTTGGATGACAAGGTGTTGGAGGATCTTCTTGAGATTGAAGAGAAGAGAAGGAAGGAATAACAAAGATTAGAAATTGGACTGCATTTTTATTCAGTTCCTCTTTTTTTTTTCTCTCTTTTTGTATTCATAACTGAACCTGTGTTATTGGGTTCTTCCCCCTCCTCGTTCAACATTGATTCAATTGTACACTGTAAGCTTCGAAAATCTTGCAGTTAATGCAACAGATTCTTGAAATAATAGCACTTCGATGTGCATATATATGGAAAAGTTGTTGCTTCAATTTGTTAATGAAGTAGCATTTGGCATTTTTCTTACTTGGCAGATGAAGAAGCGATGCTGTAACCTGAGAAAATGGTTGGCTATGTTGAGGTTGATGGCTTCTTAAATTAGGTTGCGTTTGTAATTAATAGGTTATTATTTTAATTTTTGTTGTGTCGGTTGTTCCATATTTATTCGTTTTAATTTTTATTTTAATGGCAGTTATTGAGACCCTTCCGTTGTAGTTGGTTAGCTACTGGTTAAATAAATCGAATTTCAGGCTTCAGGCATTTTTCAAATACAAAAAGTGAAATTATTTGTCTGATGGCATTTATTTGTTTTGGGGATACGTTATTTTATTCTAATTTAGATTTTTAATATTCCCTAGTATATGGAGATAAAAAACACAATATCTAATAATAGAATCATTCATTCAAAAGTGGATGAAATCCAAACTTTTATGTTATCTTATATATATATATATATATATATATATATATATATATATATATATATATATATATATATATATATATACGTAATTGTATAAAGTATATTACAAAGATATATAAAAAAAATTATTAACAGATCTATTTTGGCCAACAATAAGCCCACTTGTCTTTTAAATGTCTTATGATAAAACAATTTCTAAACAAGTTTGATAAGTCACTAAACATTAATTTTATAAAAGTAAGATCAAGCACTGAAAAGCACTACAACAAACAAATAAAAGTTTAGATTAGCATGTCCACACATATCTTTTGATTTGATGTAATGAGGATAAAGTTTTCCTTATCTCTGTTCCTTAATTATTTATTAATGTAAATGGATAATTAAGTTCAAGTTGCAATAATTTACTTCTCCGAGATATTTGGTTTTCTTCACATAACCGACTTATACTAGGTAGAATTAAGACGAGTTGTACCTTTCTATATTTGAACATGTTTAAAAAATATAATTATTTATTTTGGTTGAGTTAGTGAAAGGATATCATTAATATTCTTGATAAGTGGTTTTGTATATCGAAGAGACACACCCTTTTGTTTTCTGAGTGATGTGAAACTCTGCAAAGTTGCAAAGTTGACGTGCTTATGAAAAGTTTTGAAAAAGACTTGTGACTAAGGGCATCAAAGCCCTCTCATTACTTGGGCTTCTTTTTCTCGTATGAGTTAGGAAGTTTTTTCTTTCTGCACATCCATAATTTAACCTGCACCTCCATAAATTGTTGTTTTTCAAAGTTTACAATTAAGCACTCTCTAATCACTTCTCTACCTAACAAGAAGATACTAGATGAATAACACATATCTCAACATTAGCAAGAAAGTGACACCTTCAATACTAGCACCTGTTTTTACCCATTGATTCGTCTGCCAAAAAGGAAAAAAAATAAAGGCGTTTTATTCGAATCAAAAGAAGATTAATGTAGAATCTTCTACTCGAAAAACAAAGAATGAAAGGAATCTTATTATTGCAAGATAGGTCAATTCAGTAAACACCCAATTGATCTGGGTCAAACTATGGTATTAACATGCATGTTCATTGTTCTTGGCAAATTTGAATTAGGTCACAGTTAATTAATTTAATAATCAATTCAAGACGCGCATTAAGCTATATATTGTCACCCCCCACATAAGCCTGATAGAAAAAGTGCACTGAACATTTCACGTTAAAGTCACGGTCCATGTACAACTTATAACATAATCCTATTTACCCTCCTCAAATGCTCTTGTTTCCGTTCGGTCAACTTATAACTAAATTTATATTTTATTTTATTATTGAAATAAATTACCATTCAGCTATTTACTAAAAGAAAATAATAGTTTAACTAAGTTTTTTTTTTTATAAACTATCTATTTAGGTAAAAAAAAATACTATTATTACTTTAAACTTTGTTAAATTTGTTTAAAAAAATTTGTCAATAAATAATTTCCCTAAAGAGTGGTTTTGAAAATATTGTTGTTCTTCCCTCGGTATAAGTCGATGAATCGAATTTTTACACTTCATCGCGAAAGATTCTAAGAAGGTGACAGAATACTATTCACGACGCTGGCTATATATGCATCTGGCGTAGGCATAACTGACCCTACCATTACAAAAGTCGTAATAGAAGAAAACAAGGTTTTGATAAGCAAACATATTGTGACGTATAAGTTCTAGCAAAAAGACCAGTCTCTCACAGCATACTGAACAACGTTTGAGTTTCTATTAAAAGAGGTGTCTGGAATAAGATTGTTTCTGTTACCTGGGAAAATCCGAAGAACAACATGGAGGAGCGACGTAAAGAGGAGAACGAAAAAGGAGGGGAAGAAGGAAGGTACCGTGGTGTGAGAAGGAGGCCATGGGGTAAGTTTGGAGCAGAGATCAGAGACCCAACAAAACCTACGGGAAGACAATGGTTAGGGACATTTGACACAGCAGAAGCAGCAGCAAGAGCTTATGATCGAGCAGCCATAGAATTAAGGGGTGCTCTTGCAATCCTTAATTTCCCTGATGAGTACCATTCTCATCTCCCTTTCTTGTCATCATCATCATCATCATCTTCTTCTTCTTCTTCTACCAATGTCATCGGAAATTCTTCTACTGCACAAGGTGAAGTTATTGAGTTTGAGTATTTGGATGACAAGGTATTGGAAGACCTTCTTGAGTTAGAGGAGAAGAGAAAGAAGAAAGAGTAACAAGAGGTCAACTATATTGTGTTCGTGTTTCTCCTACAATTGTACCCATTTACTTCTTAGTTTGAATTAGATGTAATGTTAATTCAACCATTCAACTGGAGCATGTTTATTTAATATTTTATTTCAAAATTTAGTTTTTTTACTTTGATAGAAAAATCTTTGAAGGATGAACCAAGTTATTGTGACTAAAATTTGAATTTCAAAGCGATTGAGAACATCGAAAGTAAATATGAGAGCGTGAGCAGTGAGTTCTGAATGTTAGTATGAGAGATCTTATGTGACTGTAATGAAATATTTTGAAAGTGATTCCGAGACTCTTTGAGGGAACTTCATGTATGTTAAGTTCAGACTAAGGTTTTGGAGAAGAAGCAGCTTCTCACTTGATAACTAGAAAAAATTCTTTGTGCTTTCATATTCAATCTAATTTTTTCGTTTTCTGGGTCATTTCTTCTTCCTCTTTTATCCATGAATAGCTAAACATAGCTAAACTAAGTTGAATACCATACAGCAAAAAGAATCCATAACCTTATTACTATAAAGTTCTAGGTAGAAAGGTGGTGTCAGTTGGATTCATGTCTTATTATATGTCATTGTAAGTTTTGGTTTTCAATTTGCATTGTCTGTGAATTCGTTTGAAAGATTAGTGAAGCATATTGCACTCGTTCCATTTAAGTAGAAAAGTTCTACTAATTGGAAGTGAGATTCACAGTTCTATGTTTATGATCGTAAATGAATAGATAATTTGTTTCTTAGTGATAATTAGATTTTAGTTCTGATAAATAGTGAATAAGTTTAATTTAACCTTATATCGTAAAATAAAATTTCCATCCACTTATATATTATAAATTTGTTTTGAGGTGAAATGAGACTTCCAACACCTTCCTTTATATTGAAGCATATTATATTGTACATGAGATTAAATATTAATAAATGGTTTAGTAGTAGTTCGATGTACGTGGACAGTATATTCAACAAATAACAATTGTCTCTAAGATAGATTCTAATTCATGATTCTGATATCATATTAAGAAGTAAAAATATAATTCAATCTTACACAATCAACTTATAAAATAAAATTTGCATCCTCTCGTATATTATAAAGTTGTTTAGTTCAGAATATAACATGAGTCTCATGTTGTAAAGTTGGCACCTTTATATGTTTTCTAAATTTTAGGAATCTAGAATATTTCACTGTTATTTTGAAAAAGATATGATATATAAACATTGATTTTTTTTTCCATGCCTATTGAAGACTAATAAAAGAAACTTTTTTGTTTTAAAATATCAAATATTTGGAGATGAATTAAATAGGAAAATTAAAATATAGTATTTCATTAAATGGTAAATAGGTGTAAAAAGATCGAAAGGTATATGTTTATTTAGTGTTGATATGGTATCTTATTTTATTTTCTTTATACCAATAATAAATTGAATATGTGATATATTGCGTAATTCTTCCACTGTATATCAATATGCTTTGGAACTACTTGGTTCTCCACGGTCTTATCTTTGCTAAAGTATATTTTTTTTAAGAAAAAAAAAAACTCCAATGTCAAATTCTTTTTATTGATATTTGGCAATGCCTGTTTTTTTTAATGAAAATTGTTATTTAAATTATATATTTGTTTTGATATATTAATAGAATATATTATTTTAAGATTTAGTCGTGATTTTTTTCCTTAGTAAAGTTACTACAAAAGTACTGCTTTTATATATATTTGAATTACCAAGTTTCGAACAAAAGATTAGAACAAAAAGTGATTAAGATCCATTTTTCTCATAAATGGAATAAGTGGACCTAATGGAACAGCACAACACCTATATGGGCCCAAACACGAGTGGTGTATATAATCCCCTCCCAGCTGCATTTGTTGTTGCTTCACAAAGCCCAAAAGAAAATACTGAACTCATTTTTTTTTTCATATAGCATTAGAGTAAAATTGTTCTTTTTATCATAATTTTTAATATTTCTATTGAATTCAACGAAGCATTTTTTATTTTACTTTAATTATTTAAATTGAAAACCTCTTTTAGTGGTTAGTATAAAGAAAAAGAATGTACAACATTTTTATTCTTAATTAAACATTTTCAACTAAAATATCATTCCAAATTTCATCAAAAAGAGTACTTAGATATAAGTTTATACTGTTTACCTATTCTCTCTAAGGAATTTACGATTTTGGAGGGTGAGGGGGTGTAACTAGGTTCAAATGTTGTCATAACATGCTTCATTAATTTAAGAAGAACTTGTTTGAATAAGAGTAATGGAATTCAAAAGAGGAATTAAAATTGTAGAAAATTGTAGTAAACATATTCTTTGGCTGGATAACTAGTGTTTCTCTGAGCAAACATGTCCAAGTGTAAGGCTGGATAATTTTCTCTGACCAAGCTCAAATTAACAACCAATTGGGAGGAAAAAGAAAAGAAAGTTGTGTTCACAACAGAAACATTCGACTTTGACCATTAAAATTAAAATCTAAAGAATACCTTCCATTGACCATCAACAAATGGGAAAAGCAGAAAAGAAAGGACGATGTCAAGGAACCTTCTACACTCTAAACTATAAATTAGTAACGAAGATATGTATATATTTATGAAGGACGATGTTATATATATTTAGTAACGAAGATAAATTACATATTCTTTGGAAAATATTTATGAATAATTATAATGAATATAGTAATTTTTTATATATTTTTTTACCAAATAAAACACTATTAAACAAAATCAGATACAAGTTAACGATAGGTAATGAAATGGTATCATTTTTTTTTCAATTTGAATGGAGAGTCTAGCTGAATTTCGCAGGAAAAGATGTAGCAAGAAGAAAATGCATTTAATTTCACTGTAATATTAAAAGGTTTCACACATTAATTCAAACAGTCAAAGACATGGCTACTCCCCCCATTAAAGTCGTGTGATATTGGAAAATTATACTTCCTATAAAAACAAACCAAAACCAAAGGCACGACCTTTTCTTAGTCACCATAAATCAAGTGTACCTTTTGCTTCCCACATGCATGGTCAATTTTTCTAGGTTATAGTTTCCACCATATATATGTCTTACGTCATATATATATGTGACAACGTAAAATATTGTTTTCATGTAATTGCTATCAACTTACTTGGTAAGTTCCTTCCATGTTGATACGGAGGGTTGGCATCAGCATCACTTCAATTTTTCACTACAAAAGTTAGATATATTAGTTTAAGTGTTTATGAAATAAATATTTATTGACCATAAAAACCTGGGTAGTTTACGCCAGACCGTATATGTGGAAACCGAAAATATAAATTTCCTATTAATCACAATCAGATAAATTACTTGGTAAGTTCCTTCTTTGAATGTAGGCACATGAAGGCTTAAAATCTTCCTTATAAATACCTCTGCGGTTTTGGAAGTGGTGTGCCAAAAACTACACAGCTGTGAAACTAGCCATTGCTTAAGAAACTTCATTTTTGTTTTTCTGAAAACCCTTACGTAAAATGAGTTCCAACAACACCAACATTCAGAGGGCCATTTGTCCTACAAAACCACCACCTCGGAACACTGCTTCAACTTCTTCATCCAGCTCCAGCGGAAAGAAGCCACCAACAACCAAGGACATATTTTATCCCAAGAATAGATGATTTTCAAAAGGTGTTATTATCTATGATAATTAAGAATTATGTCATTTTTTTTTATTCTCTGTAATTCAAAGTAAGCATCATATATACCCATATAAGTTGCTTCGTATATGCATTTCTCATATTTGAGGAATTCATGATTCTAAAAATAACAGAAAGCATGGTTGCTATAGTTTATTATTGTAGTCACTTTTTATTACTTTATTTGTTTTTCCGTGCTTCTGCACTTAGGGTTTCCTTCTTCATTTTCTTTTTTGCTTCTAATTGTGGAGATTACAATTGCACAGTTCGTAATCCCATATTTACCTAAGTCTGAGTCATTTGGTTTGTGTGCTTTGTACTCATCCAAATTAAAGTTCATCCATTGTACGAGGTGTGACAAGTAATAAATAAGTGTTCCTCAACCATGTGGTCATGATTTAGTGTCTTAGATTTCGGTTCAAATCTTTGATTTTGCTTGTTGTCTCAACTATAAGGTTGATTTATTTTTAATTTTTTTACGGTAAGTTCAATATAGAAAAGAGTAGGCCAAAAACAAAATTCATTGATTTTCAGTCAAATCTCTTTTTGAATATGAGGTTACAGAATTGTGAGGTAAGTACTTCTGAAGACTGTCAGAAAGAGATGAATAATAGAAGAATACTTTCTTTCCTTTTGGTCGGCGAAACTGATAGAAGAACTAGTTTGAGGGTTCTTAAAATCCAAATCAAAGATACTGACACTAACAATGGACAACGATGCAATCTGATAACAACGTTGACCTTTCTTTAACACAAGGTTTGAAAAAAATAAAGACCGTGAGAGTGATTTCAATAGTAACATTAAAATTTGTAGACCTTATAAAATTTATTCATAATTTTCTGAAATGTGAAGAATTACAGAATTCCCATGATATAATTATTATAAATTTGGATTAATATGCGAAGATATAATCAAAATTATGTATTTAAGTAACAATTATTAAGAAATATAACTACTTGTCGAAATAAAAGTTAATATTCTCTCATTCCAATTTAAACCTTAGATAACAACTAGTATATATGTTGCCACGAAATGTCATTTAGCTACATGTTGGCAACCTTGATGGGATCAAAACGCAACAATTATAAAGTGCTTTAATTGCTAAGAAAATTTAGCAATTGATAATGATATAAAACACTAATGAAATTATATTTTTAATTTAAATATAAAATGATTTAAAAGAATTTTAAAAAAAATATATTGGATTTTTTTAGATGTTGAATTGGTGTAGAAAAATGAAATGGTATCCGTATACCATTTTCCTGAACAATTGGCATCATATGGTCAGCCCCTAAAGTCAAGGGTATTTGTCACTAACCCAGGTAAAGTCAACGATGTCAATCACTAATTAAATAACTAAAAAACAGTATTGTGATTTTTTATTCAATATAGTTGCTTTAGTTGCTAAACATTGTTGACCGAAGTATTTTATTTTAATAATTTAAAACCCACAGTTAGTGTAGGCCAAAAAAAAGTTGCACTAATTTAAATCAACCATTTATATGCTTCAAGCTCTGTTCCATATATTTTTTTTCTGCTCACTTCTTAAAAAGTATCAGTGTTTTGTTTTCGTTGAAATAAACAAGTTATTATAAAATAACAGTAATCTAGAATGTCTTACCCTTTATATTCCTTTTATTTATATTGGCTTTCTTTATTTTTTGTAATTAAGTTAGATACTCTAAATACTCTCAAATTTATAATTCTTTTACTGATAAAAAATAAATAAAAAAAACTACAAGTAACCTCCGGTAGACATTTAAACAGCCCCTTGCGCTGTCATCCACTCTTATTTTTTTTTTATTTATGATAATAGACTTTTCTATGCTACCTGCCAAAAAAAGTTTATGCATTTTTTGTAACATTTAAATTAGACAATAGTTGATATAAACAATGATATTTAGCATAGCATCTTGATCTGTGACATTGATATTTTCGGAATATTTATAGTTATTGTTGGAAATATTTAATATAATTTAAAAAATAGATAATTAAAATAAAATTTTGTTATTAGTGATGTTTTATGCAATATTAATTTTAAATGTAAATATTATTTATTATCATTAATCTTTTGGTCTCTTCTCTGTTTATACATACTACCTATGTCTTATGTGTATGGAAAAAAGATACAAAAAGAAAAATACATAAACTCGTAGAAGTGTTAAAAGTATTATGTTTTGTATTGTTTGTTAAGACATTAGTATTTATAAGGTTTAAAGATTTTTCATTGTATTCAATCGATCTGACATACTGTTGTATTTTAGGAAAGAAGTGCAAATAATTTTGTTTTACCATATGTAATGAGGACAATTTCTCTTTAAAGATATGCATATCTCAACCCAAACTATTTTTACTTCTTACTTCATTTATAATTTTGTTCTATATTGATATTTTTATTGCTATTTAACTTAATCATTTGTTATCCATAATTTTGTCTTATTCTTATTATTATATAATAATTATTATTATTATTATTTATTTTGATTAATATTTTTCCTAACAACTATAAGTTGGTATTGACAACTTAAATCTATTTAAACAAATTTGCTTTACAAATTAATTGTGCATCGACATTATTTTAGTTCTCATCATCCTAATAATGTACAATCTAGTTGTTTTCATTATTCTCTCGAACTAGTTGTTTGCCTTATTCTTTATTCATCTATAAGATCATATAGGTTGTCTTCAACATTTTCATTGGTCTCTACAAATCAATTATGTACCTAATTACATTTTTATCATAAGATTTCAAGAAAATCAACTTGTTATACCTGCTAAATACTTATATACTTATAATCACACTGTTACCCTCATTTTATTAGATACAGAGTCAACAAATTAATAGAAGTGTATTAATTAAAAAATCGCTAAAACTGATCCAAAATGCTTTCTTAATTAATTTCCAATATAACGGTAAAATAATCCCAAAATAATCCAAACAAAAGTCATAATCATATTGTATTAGAAATATAATCTTTAATTAAAAGAAGTTCGTATAATATATTTTAATTATAATAATCGATACTGTAAAAAATTAAAATATTTAAGAAGTTTAATTCTAACAGCATTTTATTAATTATGAATGCGGATGCGTTGAATATCATTTTATGTTTATTTTCAATATATTTTCATGACAAATAATATATTACTCACAAAACTTAATATATTTTAAAAAGTTAATAAGAACAAGATTATTCAATTTGAAACTAACTTTTAGTTATATTAAATTGTATTAAATATTTTATTTGAATTATTAATGTTGATTTATATTTGAAAAGTTGTACCAAGTAATTCTATTTATATAAATACAAATATGGATTGGAATACTTAAATCTAATTTTACTATAATTGATCTCATTGAACAAATACTTACTATAATCATGACACTTGATTTAGATAGGTTTAAAAAAGTTGTTACTCTGAATCATAGTGCATTAAATCAGTTGTAGTTGACCTTTCTATTCCATGCAATTTCGTGTGGAAATAAAGTTACAATGGTTTACCTAACTAAAAAGATAGCAATAATCACTTTATAATCTTCATAAGGCAAATCATGCTGTTTAAAGATGAAACATATACGTATCAAAGATATCATTTTTAATCACCACTCTCTTTATCATATTCGTTTTAATTAGAGTCATAATGTTGAAGGTTTTATGATTTATATAAATAACTATGTTAAAAAAATCTATCCATATTGAACACTTAACATACCGCGTATTTCCTTTTATAATAATTAATGTCAGTGTTTTAATTCAAATTAACTATTATTTCATATATACACATTTTTTTTATTTAAAAAAATTTATAAAAACATGGATGAATATATTTAATTTACAAACCGTGGATAGCTACTTAAAAGAAATAAGTGAAAGTTGGGTTATAATTAAAAGGAGAAAATACTATCAAAGGAAAACAATTAATTTAAAACGTAAATAACTGATATTCATTAAAAGTAGAAAATGATAAAAACGAAAAGCTAATATTTGTTATCGTTAAATTTAAAAATAATATTAACTAGAAATTAGAGGGTAAAGAAAACAAATTGAATATATAATTAAAAATCAAATTTTAAAACGCTTATTCGCTTGAGAATTTTTAAAGCTATATAAAATAAATTAATAATGAATTTGCATGTTAAAATAACAAAGTGGGCATAATAAGAGAATCAAGTCTTTATATTATATGAAAACTGATTTTATAAAATACAAATTCATAAGAGCATTCTGTGCAATCCATTTTCAAAATATGAAAATAATAATAATAATAAATAATCCATCCCATACGGCAATATAGATTTTGACTAAATATCATTAATATTAATTTATAACACAATGGTATATCATAACTTAGATAATACGTGAACTTCCATCTTTAAATTACAGAAAAATGTTTTAAATTTATGGAAGTTGAGTTTACCTCAATAGTTCACCAAAAGAGAGTCAGAAGAATAACATAATAACATATAATAAATGCAAAATCAAACCCGCGTATAGTTACAGTCTAACAAAACCAAAATGCACGACATGACCAAAATCCATGCCTACCAACTATTACTCACCAATTTTATGTAAATTTTCAATTATGTTACTTACGAAATGCCTATTCAACTCTTTGTTTTTTTTTAAAAAAAACAAAATCATTCATAGTAATGGAAAATGAAATTTCCATGTCCTTCACCATTACTTTTCTTTGTACGTTCAACGAAGCTAAATGTGACAAAGAACGCGTTGTCTGGTTTTGAAATAGATATAAATATCTGATGTTATATTGAAGTAGAATCGAAAGACAAGATTAGTAAACCCTAGGTAGCAAAATAAGGTTTTTGATTTTTTGAAAGTGGTGTGTGATGAGTTCCAAGAATGTGAATGTTCCAGAGGCTCTTCTTCCCACAAGGCCTCCTCCACCTAAGGGAAGTACCTCAACTTCTTCAAGTTCAGGGGCTAAGAACCCTCCAACTGCCAAGGCAATTTTTTATCCCAAGAACAGATGATCTTCCAAAAGGTACACTTCTAATCCTAATCATTATAATCATTCACAAGTAATTAATTACAAGCTTTTATCTTATATTTAATTTAAAATAGGTAATAAGTTTGATTATGGTAGAAGATTAATAGACCATAGATAAAGTCAGAGTATATATATATATATACTGTAAATATCATTTTAATAAGACCATAAAATAGAAAAAAACCTTTTGTACATTTAATTGTTTGACTACGTTGTTATTTTTAGGGGTGATTATCGATTTGAATTTATAATAATCTAATTTTAGATTCAAATAATTATATTAGATTTTTGATCCAAATTCATTTTTTCAATTAAATTAGTTTGAATTTTTAAAAATTTAGTACAAATATTTGGATCAAGTTCAAAATCCATAATCTATCTTTTATAAAAAAAATTAAATTGATTTCTTAAATTGTGTTTTTAAGACCGACATGATCGAATTTGACAAAATTTTTTTATGGGACCAACTTAATTGACTTTCGATCGTGGCCGATTCGGTCAAATTTTAGTCGGGACCAACTTAGTTAAATAATTTGTAAGATAACTTATTTTACAAATTACTTCATTTGCTTTTTTTTTTTCTCTTATTTTTTTAATATTTTTTACAGATTTGACCGGTCATGTCATGAAAAAAATTATTAAAAAAACACTTCATTTATTAAAAATTGGTAGCGGAACAAAAAAATTAATTTTTTTCCTCTCAATATACTCTTAATTAGTTACTACATGGAAAATTGTTTATAAAGATTGAACTAATTATCTTTAAGTTTAGAAAAAGTCAAAAAGGCTTAAATGTTAATTTTGGAAACCGATTTAATGACTAATTTCAAGCCCAATAATTCTCAATTTCTAACTCATTTTATAAAGTAAATTAATCTACCGTGTGGTGAGTACTTTAAATCAATTTATGTTTAATAAATTTCTTGTAATTTACACTTCTAGGCAGTTTGATGAAATACAAGAAAATTGATAAAGAAATAATTTGGAGAAAAAAAATAATACAATAAAAGTAGTGGAATAATAAGATATAAATAATAGCTTTGACTATTTGACTATAAGTAAACGCAAATGAATTAATCAATAATTTTCTTCTTCTCTATCTCTCTCATGCAGGTAAACGCATATAGTCAAAAGAGACCAATTCAAAATATGGGATTGGAAGAATGTTGTTAACTAGTTTACCATGATATATTTATGTTAGTTAAATTATTCTTTCTTAGTTCTAGATTTCTCATGTTTTCGGCTCATTGGAGACTATAAGAAAATAAATTTGTGGAGAGGGAGAATTTTGGATGGTCACCAAAATTAGAGAGGAAGAAAGTATGGAAATTAATGTCCTATTATTTTATCCAATTTTATGAAAAATTGAGAAATGTGAAAATATTTCTTATGCTTATAATATGTTGTATTTCAATTAAAAATTTGACGGGTCATGGAAATTTATTAAGGATTAAATATGTATTTTGTCTCTTAATTTTTAGTGAATTTTGAAATTAGTTCATTTTGAAATTTTGGATCAATTTAGTCATTCATCTTTCGAAATACGTGAATTTAGTCTTTTTAATCAAATTTTGTTAAGTTTATTAAATATTTCAAGCGCGTTTTAATATAATATTTGACTTAACATTAAAACAAAAATGTGTCAAACAATATAAACAACTCAAATATAATTCTGAAATACGTACGAAACATCAAATAATCCTCACAAAATTTGATTAAAATGATTAAATCTACTTATTTCAAAAGATAAATAACTAAATTGGTCAATAGTTTCAAAATGGACTAATTTCAAGATTCACCGAAGTTAAGGGACCAAAAATATATTTAACTCATCTTACTAAATACAAGAATGAAATAATTGGACACACAAAACCCGTACAAGTACAGTTTTAAGGAAGGGGCGACCATCTTGTTCCAAATTCTTTATTACATTATGCACATATACTTGAATGGATTGTTTGGATTGAGGTCTGTTATTAATATTGTATATGGGTCAAAATATTTGTAATGTTTCCTTCTTTTATTTATATATTAGTTATTGTTGATAAAAAATGAAAAAAAATAATGAAATTGTTTGAATAATAAAAAAAAGGTGAGAAAAATTAAATAAAAGACTTACAATAGAAATTTAATTGATATGATGGAAAGCAAAATATTAAATTAATTAGATCAATAATAAATTAAAAAATTATTTTTATTTAATTTTAATCAAAGTAGATATTCATTTAAATTTAAAAAATAAACTAATTATAGAATAATTAATTTATTAAATTGAAAAAATATTTAAATTTATTTTGTTAGATAGCATTCCATGAAAATACATGGATTTAAAAAGTAATTAATTTTGCATTTATGTAGTTTTAATTTATTTTGTTAATATTTATTTTATAATAAAAAAATAAAAATCATTGATATCAAATTTTAATTTTATATTTCTAGTATTGATATACCTCACGTATAATTTATTTGGATGTAATTATTGAATGCAATTATTGAATGCAATTATTATTATTTTTTTAAATTGTTACAATATTTTTAAATTCAATGAATGTTTAAGTTGTTGTAATAAAAATTAATTACATTAAGTGACAAAATTGCATTATAAAAAAGCATAGGCGTATATCATTTGAAGAAAACTTTGATTAAAATGAGTTTTTTCCCCTCTCTTAATACTACAAGAAAAAAAATGGAATTATTGATGAATAAAATACATTAGTAATAGTAAAATTATGTCGATAAAAGAAAATTTTCTATAAAAAATCGATGATAAAAAAATTGTCATAAAATGTTTGACGATAAATTTAATCCATGAATAAAAGAAATATTTTGAAAATTGTTTCTATGTTTTTTTATCTCTTTCATTTTCCTTCACACTGCGTTTTTTATGGAAGCTCTTCTGATTTTCATAAATGAGTTTCGGATTATGCAACAATGTTAATCATAAAGTTTCTTACACAAAAATTGACTCTGAATTATGCAATATGATGAAAAAAAAAACGAAATAAGATTTTTAAGTGTGTAATTCAAAAATTTATTTTAATGTAAATAATGTTTTTTAATATATGTTATTCAGAAGCAAAAAACTTTCATATTACATGAAAAGTTAAACAAATTTCGGAACTGCACAATTGAAAAGTCATTTGTTCAAAAGCTAAAAGGATGAAGTTAGAATTTTCATATTTATGAGGCGCAGAAGGAAATTATGAGGGTGCAAAAAGAAAGCCACTAGAAGCTATAATTGTCTTTGATAACTGTGGGTTGAGGAAGAAAATGGATCAAAGGTTAAGACAGTTACACTCTCCACTTCCACAATTTTTTCTTGCACCTCCATAAGGTGTTGGAAAAGTCTAAAATGTCCTGCTTTATATTTCTTACTGCAGAATTTGGAAACATGTTCTCATTCAATTACAAAATGTATTTTTAAATTTGAAAATACATTTCATATTACATGATCCATGCATTCTAAATTACATAATTCACAATGCATTTTAAAATTTCATTATTTTCAGACTACATTTTATAAAATAAATAATCTATATTTTTAGATTTTGTATATTAATACTCAATTTCATCTAAACAACTAAAAAAGTATTAAATAAAGTATAGTAGAATTTATTTGAAGAACGTAAAAGAAAATAAAAAATTACTGAAAATTAACAAAAATGCGTATTAAAAAAAGAGATCATATCTTTAAAGTAGCACCTGAATATGGGTCTTTGTAATTTTAAACATGCAACTACACTTAATTAACACTGTCTGATATTGATATCAACACCAAACCATTTTTTAAATGGAGATTATGTTATGGTAAAAGGTATGCAACTTTGAATACCACGTAAGAAAGAAGATAAAACGTACTATTAGATCAAACAAATCTATAAATAATACAATTTTCCATTTTGTTCTCTTTGATCAACATTGATTTTGGTTAGGATTTCAAATTCTTTTGTTCGATTTTGTTCTCTTCAGCACTGATTTTATCTATCTCTTTAGCACATTGATTTTGTCTCTGAGTTTCAAATGATTTTATTCACTTGCACATCAAAATGTAAAACAAGTTTGTACTTGAAATCAGGTATAAACAAGACATCTTTCAAAATGGTTTCATCACGAAGTTGAATTATTCCTTTATGTATGGCTTTGGTCTTTGTACAATTAGGAAAATTAACAACAATTTCTTTAATAGTATCATAAGACATAAAATTTGCAAGACTCATACTCAACTTATTTGTTTACTTTTATTATGTAATAATATATAAGTTAATGCTAAAAATGTTACTGTAGTCAGAGGAAAAATATATTTGGGAAAAGATTTATATGAAAAATGAATTTAGTGTCTTCTGATTTTGAATTGTATTTTAAATTCTAAAGAAGAAAATTTCCAAAATCACTTAGTTTTGCCATGACAATCCATAAAAATCAAAGACAACTTTTTAAAAAAAAGTTGTACTTTAAAATATTCACATATGGACAATTCTATGTTGGTATTTCTAAAGGAAAAACAATAATTATATATATTTTCTTTCCTTTACGAGTATTTTTCAAAATCTCCATTACGTTAAACAACGTCATCATAGAATGTCAACGGCGTCTGGTATACTTAAAAGCTGGCAACGAAATAGTATACGTTTTAACGACGCCGTTTGAGTAAGGCGTGTGAGAACCGCGGATCGTTACTTTATTTATAATATAATATTTGGTTTAGGTTGTGTGAAAATACATGGAGGTAACACAGACTCACACCGTTGACGGTTTCTCTACTTGTGGCACAAGCCATGCACCATAACCACTCTCCCACAGAGTTTTCGTTTTCACACACAAATGTTTTCGTAAATCGCCATGCTTTGCTCCGAAACTCACTGGTTATTTCATTACTATATTCATGGACAAGTGTTATCGTTTTTTCCAAACCTCATTTTTCGTAAAATTGTGTTATGGGCTGCGTGTGAAATGTTTGAAATAGCAAGTTGAGTTTTTTAGATAGAAATTGAGAAGAAGGTGAGGGAAAGAGAAAGAGTGACGTGAGGTGGTGGAGGCGGTGGAAAAGGGCGGAGGAGGAAGGCAAGGGAGAGAAAAGAGGAAGAGGGTGGTGGTTGACTGGTGCAACGGTGGAGGAAGAAGAGAAATGAGAAAAAACATCTCGATGCTATTACAACATTTAATGTATGAAACTGAATATGAAATATTGAATTAATGAAAATAATGTGTGTAGAATACAAAGGATCAAAGTGAATACATAAAGAATAAATGTGTAATGAAATAATATGAAATGTTTAGAAGAAGAACAACGCAATGAAATCTCCATCTCCGAGGGAGAGAAGAAGTCTCGGACGGAGACGATTGCTCTTATTTCTTCTCATACTTTCTTGAAAACACTTTCTGAATAGTTGCTGCAGATGAAGTTCTTGAGGACGAAGAAGTGGTGTTACTGGTTCGAGGAGCAGGTCTTGTGGTGTGGCAAAGAGCACTTTGAATAATGTTTTTAGAACTCATGATGTTTGATTTGTAGAAGGAGCGTTGAGACTTGATGAAGATTTAGGGAATGAACTTATATTGAAGTTGGTATAAGAAACAATGAATGGTTTTGTGGGTTGAGGTTGATGAAATGTTATTACGTATTTATAGGTTTATGCGAAGGTGGTGCTATGCAATTGGTAGCTTCAGCTGCAAGCTTATTTCCGCGGTTTGGGGCTACGTGGCAGGCAGGGAGAGGTTGGTGCGCAAGTTCTAGCTAATTACTCTCTGCGTTGTTGTTTTGAAAAGTCAGAGTCATTCTTTCTTCTACATTTTTACACACTTCTCTTAATTTAATGAGTTAAATGGTAAATTAATGTAAACGTTAGGTTCAGAAGGAATAAAAGTAACTCTATAGAAATTATCCTAAACGAACAACATTGTATCATATATTGAGTAATATTTTTTTTTTAGGAAAAAAATATTTCGATACCACTGTTCATAAATAACTATGACTTGACACCAATTTTCTTTAATAAAATATTATTATTTAAATAAAATATTAATTTTACCAACCTCCTTAACATAAACTGAATTCGGCAAGTAAATCCATAGAAATGCGGGAAATGAGAGCTGTAAGATATGGTGAAACCCTAATACACCGCAAAGAACTTGATGAAGATGGTGAATTTACGCAACTAAACCTTACTCATCATACTACAGAACAACATATATAACATATATAGTTTATAAGATCGAATAGAAAATTGAACTATAATCAACTTTCATAATCAATAATCAGAAGTTTTTTTTTCTTTTTCTAGTAAAATACATGAAATGAAAATAACAATCTATATAAATCACAGTTAAGTATGCACTAAAAAAATATAAAATGTTGTGGAACGAGATTATATCAAATTTGGTTGAACTTAATCTTTACAAATTATCCAAAGTTAAGAAAAAAAATTTCGTAACTATTCAAATGAAAAATTCACTGAAGAGAAAGTAGAATTACCAACAAGAAAAATTTGTCAGCAATAACGAAATTCTTTAATCAAAGCAAAACTTTCGAAGAGAAGACGATAATAAAAAATTCGTTGATTAAATCTTTGTCCATAAATTCTATCAATCAATGGATAATAATAAATTATCGGTAATAACTTACAATTAATGGTTTGGTTGGAGAATCTTCAATAGTATCTTTCAAAATAAATTGTGAGTTGAAATAAATGATGATTTAATTTGAAGTCTTTAATTTAATTGTTGCACTATATTTGCAGTACGATTGTCCTAATCTACATCCTATATAACAGCGGAAACAATATTCGAAAGAGATCCCACTGACTTCACCAATCTTTACATTAAAGTCACTTTAAAATCTAATTAAGTAAGATAAATTCACTAAAAAAATAACGAATTATCTCACTTCATCTAACTTTAGTTAATTAATATTAGTTCTCATAATTTAATCCCCCACACTAAGATAAATTTAGTCTTAGTCATATATAGGATGATTTGGAGCACTCGTAAGCAGAATTTTGAAGGTTGGCGAACAAAAGAGCGAACAAGAAGAAGATAATCAGTTACAGTAATAAGACATTTTATCCTGATGGAACAAGATCCAACATAGTACCGCAATTTTTGCATTAACGTCACACATAACGTAAAACATGTCTTACTACATCAAACATAGACCAATCAACATAATATCTTTCTTAAATTACAACAATGTCGTCATCCATCTATTGCGTCAGATCTTCAAACAATGTACAGTGACATAATTAATACCTCTATTTTGCACTAGTTGATTTTGGTAGACGTAATATTTTTACAATTTCATCCCTATTATGATAAAGTTTCTATAAATAACGGTATTTTTATTAATTCATGCAAATACGATTTATTAAATTTAAATCTTATAAAATTTTCTTGGTTATTT
>Ga0214543_1004406_pt1 | contig 26737 bp, 15 predicted proteins | sample CNSS2metaG_FD_160094 | JGI IMG/M metagenome (GOLD analysis project Ga0214543, IMG submission 160094) | Root nodule microbial communities from cowpea collected in UCLA plant growth center, Los Angeles, California, USA - CNSS2 | ecosystem: Host-associated > Plants > Roots > Nodule | place: USA... | reverse complement strand
TTTTTTAATTGACATACATCATTTTAACATAATTACATAAAGATTATGATAAGATAAAAAATATATTGGAGATGCGAATGAGTTTCATGACAAACCAAATATTTAGAAGAAATAAAAAATAAAAAAAATATATAGGGTTACTTAATTAATTGTGAATGTTTTAATAATTTAAACGATGATGAAAATATGGTGGGGACGGGTATTATGGCGGAGATATATTCATCCCATCCCCATCCCCATACCCAATTGAAAAAATCGGGGATTCCCCATACTCATACCCATACCCATACCCAGTCAATGCGGGGATTCCCCGTCAAAACGGGGACGGGTTCGGCAATACCCACGGGGACGGGTTTATTTGTCATCTCTAGCCAAGACTCTAAAAAAATGACTCTTAGAAGAAAAGGAAGTAAAAAGAGACAAGAGAAATTACAAAGAGATAAAAAGATAAAAAAAGAAAATAGGATTATAAGAGAATAAAAATAATTAATCATTCTCTTCTTTGTAAACAAAATTATAATTTACTAAATAAAGGTTTTAACTCATTAATTATCATTTTTAATACCAACAAAAATTAACATACACTAGTAATAATTTAATTAAAATTTATTCTCAAACATGAACTTATAATTAATGTAATATAGATATATTAATAATAAAATATTTTTTGAGACTTTTTATATCTCAAACATAATTTTATAATTAATTTAATAGAGATATTTTAGTGAAAAAAAATATTTTTTTGAGGTTGCTTTCTTAAAAATAATTTTATAAATAATTAATTAACAGAAAAATATTATTACTAAATATATTTCTTTTTCTTCTTTTACAGGAGGGAGTGGTTTTACTTGTTTTATCCCTCATTACTTACTCAAAATCTAAAGTCTAGAGTTCTCTTGTTTGTACTTTCATTGCTAGGTGAGGGCAAGCTTATATAATGTAACCCAAGCCAAACGGCAAATTATGTATGGGTATGCTTACTACATGCGTTGATGTTTATAAACTTGGTGAAACGTAGGATGAGGTAGGTGTTCTATATATACTATTATAAAAAGTTGTAATTAAATTATAAATTATTTTGTTTCTAAATTTTAGGAAAATCATGTAAAACATTTTTTCCAACCAATGACACATGAAACATTTTTCATAGAGAAAACTAAATTTTATAGTAGATTATAATATATCATTCATTTGTTGAACAATTTTTTTTTTTAACTTCATGAAATTGAGAAATAGGATAATTTATAATTTAGTTTAGGAAGGTAAAACAATTTTCTTTATGATAGTTTAGAAAAGAAAAACTTTATTTAATCCTGGCAAATTTTATAAACACCTCTTTTTTTATGTAGTCTATGTATATATTTTTTGCTATACACATATTGCAACATCCTCGATATTTCATTTAATATAATTATGTATATCGAAACAAAAATTATGGTTATGAAATTAATTACTTTGAAAACATTTTTTTTCTCACTGGTTCAATGTTATATCATCTAAAAAATTTCTACATTCTATATCTCTCAAAGACTATTTTGTAAAAGGTTTACATTTATAACGTTAGTTAGTATATGTTAATTAGTTGAATTAATTTATACTGATAGAAAAGGTAAGTAATGCCATTGATATTTTTGTTTAGCATTTAGTGATAGAAATTTACACACATCTTTTACAAAAGAAAATCTTAATTTTTGTTTAGCATTTGAGTATATCACTTTCTGTAATCTCAGAGTTCCTCTGTTTTTATTGTTAAAAAATCTACAAGTATCATCACAGAAGAAAAAAAAAATGTCTTAAACAAGTCGATCAAGAATACCTCGCTTTCTGTTCCAATCAATTCACATGGCGTCGTTTATGTACAATTTGTGTTTTTACTTTGTCAATCTTTCTACGCGCTCCGCATACATGTATCAAGGCCAAAAAAACATGCAGAGAGAAAGTGAAACTAAGAATTGTAGAGAAGAAAAACGTGGCTATGCATAATTTGACCCTTCTTCAGCCACAAAAAATAAAACTGCACCACAGTAGTACACAATAAGCACATGCACCGCAGAGTACGTTAATCATGTTTTTGTTGAAGTAAATATCAAAGATTCTACTTCTTAACTCGATCATCCACCAAAATTTACTCTGTCAACTTTAGATCTCAGCAACAGTTCCAATGAATACAAATACTCAAGTCAACTATTGTGAGTTTATTGGTCACAGAAAATTGACCAAAAATTATGACAATACTCCACATTCCATTGGCTCTCGCTTCATCACAACTGGAGAAAAATAGTTAACAATTTTTTGTAGTTAGAAAAACCCGTATCAGTTTCAGACACATGATTGAGTCAAGTTGAAGAGACAGACCAGCAAGTTGTTTATATAATAAAAATTTCTGATTTTCAAGAAACATTGACACCTTATGTTTTAACCAACTTATTATAAAGTTTATAATTATGATTCGCTCACATCACTTTCTCCCTTTTATATTCATTTATATCATCACTCGTTTTCTTTTCTATATTTCTCTTGTTTTCTTAAGAAACCACTCATCACATTTTTCATTTTCTTTCTCCTTTTTTCTTTCGTATCTCTCTCTCTCCTACGCCAACTTTATACATGCTTGACCAATACAGAAATCGTACATGTAAATTATGTCTAAATAAATAGAGAGATTAAAATATTGTACGTATAATATCTGTGGACCCAAGTGTCCCTCGCAAATCATAGGAAATAATAATGTTAAATAAGAAGAAGATGAAGAATTCATGTGAATATCATGCTACAGAAAACATGTCATATCAAACGAACCCAAGTAGAAGCTGCTCTCCAAAGTTGGACAAACGTGAAACAGGAGATGAAAGAAGACTATATACACACTAAAACAAAAATATACTCAACCATATAATATAATATATAATATATATATATATATATGTGTGTGTATAAATATGAGTACCTAAAGGCATGTTATTCAATTTCAACATGGGAAATCAAGTAGCTGAACTGTAGTCTTCTTCTGGAGCCCATGCTGGTTTATATTCCTTTTTCTTTTTTTCTCCTTTGGCTTTCTTTTTCTTTTCTTTAAATTTGTTTCTTCTTTTTCTTTCTCTTTATATAAATCCAATTCCTTTTGGGGGGAATCATAAAAGACAAACAGCTCTATTTTTATGTGCCCTTCACTCATTCTCTGTGCCTCTCCAATCAAACCCCACCCACCCTTTCTTCCTTGGGAAACATATCAACATGGAAAGTGATGCTGGGGAAAACTTGTTCACCACATTCTCCTCCTCCTCCACCACATCCATCACCATCTCCACCACCATCTCATCATCATCATCATCATCATCTTGTTCATCTGCAACATCTTCATCCCAAACAAGTCCTCCAGATGATTCAACAGCAGCTCAGAATCAAAACACCCCAATTAGCAACAAGAAAAGACAAAGAAATGGTGATGATAACAAGCACCCCAGTTACAGGGGTGTGAGAATGAGAGCATGGGGCAAATGGGTGTCTGAGATACGTGAGCCAAGGAAGAAATCAAGAATATGGCTTGGAACATACCCTACTGCAGAAATGGCTGCTAGAGCACACGATGTTGCAGCTTTAGCCATCAAGGGTCACTCAGCTTACCTCAATTTCCCCAATTTAGCTCAAGATCTTCCAAGGCCCATCACCACATCTCCCAAGGACATTCAAGCTGCAGCTGCAAAAGCAGCAGCAACCACTTTCTTTCATCATGCCAAGCATTGTGAACCACAAAAGGATGAACAAAACCATGCAGAACAAGCCTCATTTTCAACTCAAGCTCAGCATGTTCAAGCAGAAGAAGCTTCACCTTCAACTCTATCCATGGACACTACTCAAGGGTCTTCAACTTCTCACTCTACTGCAGATGATGACACACTCTTTGACCTTCCAGATCTTTTCCCTGATGAAAACAATGGACTTTTTTTCTCTTATTCTTCTTCTTGGGGTTTATGTGCTGCTGATAGTGGATTCAGGCTTGAAGAGCAATTTTTGTGGGAGAATTACTAGTATTGCAGATTGTTCCATTTTTAAAAAATAATAATAATATTAAGAGAGAAAAAAAAAACTGCAAATTGTTTACCCTTTACTGCAATAGTGCAATCTGATGCAAGAATAGCACTTAGGGAAAAAGTTTACCCTTTAGTCTGTAAATTGTGTTGCCCATTGCTATTTTTGTTTTGTTATGGATTAAAATATAAAGGGAAATATTTGACAAATGTGACAAATGTCTACCACTGTATAAACAATAAAAGAAGCTTCTTTCTTTTGTGCATGCATCACATGGAAATTTCATTCCAGTCCCTTTCTCTCCTTTTTCACTGTGAAATAATGAATGGTAGTTACTGGATTTGGGAGATGTTGGATTCCACCATTTCGTTCACCATGTGTGGCTTATCTGGTAATCTGAAGATTAGATCTTGCACGAAAAGAACGTTATTGTTTGTTGATTTTGTTCTGAGCATTTTGAAGAAGTTTTGATGATGCTGTTGTTGACTGTAAAGCAAGCCAACCTGAAACTCTTTCTTGCTTTTCTTTTTATCTTTCAGTTGGAAAGATTTCCACAAGACTAAATGCATCATATATTAATCATTTCTTTACCAATTGGTTCATTAAATAAACTATCATGGAACAAGTTGTGCTCATAAAAAAATCATGAACTCCTCGATGGAATAATTCTTCCTCCATCATCACTTTTTATTATTAAGTATAAAACAAAGTTATCTAGATTCCTGCTTGTATATACACACACTTGTAGGAGTTCAATAAGTTGGCTCCAAGCATCTTCTAACCGAAGCGAATTTGTATCTCCCTCGATACTTTGTATAGATGCTTTAAATATTTACATTTAGTTCTATAATATGATTTGTTTATAGTTTAGGTTAAATATATTTGTCAACGTAAAATTATATTTTGTATTTAATAAAGGTTAAAATACCTTTTTGTTACAATATTTTGGAACCTATTTGAATACAAAACTAAAATCAAGACTTATTTAATAAAATTTAATAAATTAAAATAATATTTTAACCTAAACTAAATTATATATGTGCTATTTTTTCTCTACATTTATAAAATTTACATAAAGCGTTTTTCTAGTAAATGTGGAGATTATATCACATTATATTGTGAATTTTCATTTTTTAATATTAAAAAATAAATTTTAAGTTTAATTCAATCTTATAAAACTAGTTTATTATAATGGAAGGTTTATACTTACTAATATACTTTAAACTCACTTTATGTTTAATGGATATAGGTGTGGGATCTCTGATATAATCTTTACTTCAAGGTATATACATATCGAACATAAAACTAAACAGTAATGAATGATTTAATAATAGTTCGATAATAACACAATAATCCACCAAACAATAAGTTTGTTATGATAGATTTGGATGACTTATCTTAAGAAATAGATTTCGAACATAATTCAATCTTACAAAACTAACTTATAAATAAAATTACATATATAATATATAATCTTATTTTTGGCTAATGTGAAATCTTCAAATATTTTAATTAATTTTCAGAAGACACACTAACGAAATAAATATATAATTTGATTGAGAAACAAAATTATAATTTTTAAATATATTGTAAAAACTTAAAACATAGTTGAATATGTATATAAGTGTCGTATACAATATAAAATACGTAAATTGACACAAACCTCCCCATTTTATATGTATTAATGGGTCTGGAATTGAATTGGGTCTTGAATATACCTTGAGTTAAGAATTGGTAAAACAAATTTTATTACTGAGAATGGTTCACATGTGCTTTATATTTTACATATTATTTATGGATTAAAAGTATAAATGATGGATTCCGATCTGAATTATTAAAAGTGACTAAACGAAATTGCTAAACGACACGATCTCCTTTTTGTAGAAAAAGAGGGAAAAAAAGATGAACGTATGAGGTGGTACTATATCATCTTTGACAATGATTTATTTTACGATTGGCCAATAATCTTTTCAACGTCACATTGGGTTCAGTATTTCGACTTACAATGATTAGTGCCAGCTTTTCTCCACATAAGTTTTCGCAAATGCAAACATGTTAGCTAATTAACAAACCTCACCTCTGTTACATCACCACGTCCCTCCAAGTTAACCCGCATTTTAAAACCTCTTATTACCTTACCCATTAAGGACTTAAAAAAGTATTCAAAATTATATAAAAATAAGTTCAATTTATTAAAAAAATATAAGTGTTTAAAATGTTTTTTATTTTTGTCTATATATTATGTTATCTAATTTTACCTTCGACGAAATTATATGTATGTTACTTTTTTTTTCAATTCCTATTTTTTTTTATTTCTTTCAGCTTGTTAATTAATTTAAATTTGTGAAGAAAAAAGTGAATTAATCGATGAATTGAATAGAATTAAAAAAAAAGTAATTAGTTGATCAATGAATTAGAAATAAAAAAAAAATATTTAACAGTTATATCATCTTTTTCATATAAAATATCAAATTACAAAATTCTTATATATATAAATAAATATATAAATTAACTATATTTTGTAATAAAAATCATAATTAAAAGTATCTAGATTTATGAATTAGTTAACACTTGATTAAATCTAAAAATAATATATCTTTAAAATAAAATAAAAACATTAAAGATGTTATAGATTATTAATGAATCAATTGAAACATAATCTACATGACGCACTATAACTTGGAAAAATTCTTACATTGGTTAAGATATAAACTTCTGAAGCAAAATATATTTCACAGAAGATTATTAGGAATTTTATACCCTAATAATAATCTTATAAAAAGAAATAATTCTCTAAGTTTTTTTTATAAGATTATATGTTAAAGATTTTATGTCCCAACTCAGATAAATATAAATATATATATATATATATATATATATATATATATATATATATATATATATATATAAATTCATTCTTTTAGGAAAGATTTATCAAAGGAACATATTTTATAAGTATTTTAAAAGTATTAGTCTTTATTAGATAATATTTAAAATTGAGTTTGCTTTCTAAACACAAAAATTTGTTATTTTACTCCACTATTTTTTCGTATAAGAACATTTATATAGTTCTAGTGCCTTGAATTAGTGGTTTATGATTGTTGGAAATTGTTCAGGCTCAATCGTATGAGTTGTCCTTTCCACACAAATATTATTTTTATTTTTTTTTTTTTTCATATTAGTTCTAAATCCTTTCTAACAATACTTTATCTTCATTCCTGCAAAACAGCTCAACAAATCTAACATCAACGTGTAAAAATTGATGAGAGATGAATTTGCATTTTCTAGTCATCAATAAATTCATATGTAATGAATTTAGCACATGATTTAATATATAGAAATAAATGAAAAAAGAACAAAAAAAGATTTAAAATGTCACAAAATTAACAAAAGTAACAGTTTCAAATTGAGTACTAAATAGTACATATTTGAAAATTTTCTTCTTGTATAAAAATAAAAACAAATGGTGTATAGATACAATTTCTGAAAAACATGGAGATTGTTTAACATCAACGAGAAAATAAATCCAATATATCCTTAGGAGAACAACATGAAACAAATGATAGAGGCTAGACACAAAATAAGGTAAAGAAGAAATGTCTATAATTATTCTTAAAGTATGGTAATTGTTTTCATATCAAATTCATTGAAATAACATAATCAATTATTGTATTTGAAATATTATTTGCTTTGAAATTTGTATCTCATTTACAATTTTATCCTTAAGTGTCTTGGAAGATTAGAGAAAAAGAATATATTTAAACTTTTCATATCTGTATAAGTCATTTTATATCAAATATAAAGAAAGGTCTACGTACATATCAAATATTTATATAATGGACTTCATATGGGTTGTTTGTTGAGATTTTCAATGAATCATTCACATGAAAATTTTGATTAGGACTACTAACCTACTCATCTTTTGGTTACCAATTTGCATATTTAATCATTTTTTAAACATTGAGTTACATTTTTATTAGGCGACTAATGTTTCAAACACTTATTACTTTTATATAGGTTAACATGAACATTATATGTTGATTATTTAAAGACAAGTTTTTGAGTAATATAGTAATATGTTTTTGTTGTATGGTTTAGACACTTCATTCATCATCATTTTTATGTTTCTCTAGTTCCACTATATGGATCAGTTGATTGATATAATTAATTTTCTTGGAGTAACTTGTGCGTTTTTTCCAACTATGAACTACCATATTTTGTCTTCCAACTTGCGTTTTAAAATTACTACATTATGAATAGTGTGTTCTTATAGATCTCAATCTAAATCCCATGCAGACTCTCATGTGGTTTTGAAAGTAAGTACAAGTTGAGGTATCAAAGATTTTATGTCAAGTTTCCTATTTGAAAATCTAAACCTAGATAGTAGTAGTTATTAATATTGTGAATTTCGATGGGTTACCATAATAAATATAAATGAGGGTGTCAGCTTTCTTATTTATTTATCTGCACATTTATTTTTAAATCACATATTTTACACAAGAAAAAACAAAATAGTTTTACTTCTTTCTAAAATAAAGTAGAAAACAAACAAGCTTTATACCATGGAAAAAATGAAGAAGATCATAATATCACTTTTCAACCTTTCATTACCACTCGTCTAACTTGGAAGCCAATTATCTTGTAATGATTAATCACTACTTTCGCTAACACAATTATGATAGAAAATCTTTTTCAAATCATTTGTTGATAACATAAGGGAATCGAATGTATTTTTAATTTTATCTTATATAACAGATTATGATATTTTATTGCATTCGACATCATTGCTTTGATGTATCTCTATGTTCTATCATAATTTTATAACTCTAATTTGTGTTACTTTTATATATATTTTATGATATAATTGTTTTGCGAACTTGATTTTGTAAATCAGCTATAATAAATTCAAAACTCAAAGATTTGTCATAAAAAAAAGGAAAGATCGTTAAGAAACAGATGATCTAATAATTGTCCTAGATATTAGAGTATCTCTCATAGTCATAGTGAAATTTTAATAAGGGTTAAAAATATCATTTTAGTTTCTAAACATAAACATAGACGTAAAAATTGTAATTCGTCTATGTCTCAAATTTTGATATATTTTAATTTATAAAATTTAAAAATAATAGATATAGTCCTTCTAATCCAATTGTGTAAAAAATGTTGACATGTTAAACATGTTTTAGGATAACGTTTTAATTATTTACACCATTTTGACACGTTTCTACTCAAATGTCCTTAAAACATCGATTAACAAGCCAAAAAAAATATTGACATTAGGTTAAAAAGACTATTCATTTATTTTTAAAGTTCTGAGAATAAAATGTATTAAAGTTTGGAACGCATTCAAGTTTAGGGACTAAAATCATATTTATCCTTTTTAATAGCGATTGGAAGATATTCTAAGATATATTTGTTGGTGTAAATATTTATATATTAATAGTATATGTGACTAAATCTAGATAGTTTGATTAGGTCATGATATTTCTTAATATCATATATTTATAGAATATTTGATATATATCCGGTAATGTATCATCAGTCGAAAGCATACATCAAGATTCTCCAATCCACTTAGATATTGCCACATGTCCAAAGGTCTAAATGTCAGATCTCGGTAAGAACATTTGGTGCCCATTGTGGGACCGATAACAGAATCATCAGTCCCACAGGACCAATAACAGAACCATTGATCTCTTAAGTCCTTTATTGGGGATGATTTGTTCATTCCCCTTAGACCTCGTTTGAGGGCTTATGTTCCTATTGCGCATAGCTAATAGTTCCACACCGCTTAGAAGGCAAAGCCTAAGACAATTTTAAGGACAAAACTGTGACGGACAAGCTCCAAAGAGGACAATATATCGAATGTATGGTAATTGACAACGATTCTATCATTAGACTAGTAAATTAAAAGCCCTTCATGCGAGACACTGAGTTACTTAAACTAGTAAGATTAAATAAAAGCCCTCTAGGCGAGGCACTCAATTACTTAAACAAATAACATTAAATAAAAGCCCTTCAAGCGAGACACCAAGTTATTTAAACTAGTACCATTAAATAAAATCCCTCTAAACGAGGCAACAAATTATTTAAACAATTAACATTAAATAAAAAGCCCTCTAGGCGAGGCACCAAGTTACTTAAACTAGTAACATTAACAAAAAAATCCTATGAATTAGTCGTTGAGTTACTTAGACAAGTAACATTAACCAAAAGCCCTACAGGTGAAATACTAAGTTACTTAGACCAGTACCAATTTACCTTAAAGTCCTCCAAACGAGACAAATAGTTACTTAGATAGTAACATAAGTAACGCCCTCAAACGAGGCACTAAGTTATTTAAGCGGTAACATAAATGAAAGCCACAAATGATACATTGGGTTACTTAGGCAGTAACATAAGCAAAGCTCTCAAACAAGGCATCTGGTTACTTAGACAGTAACATAAGTAAAGCCTTCAAACAAAACACCAAGTTATCTAAACGATAAAAAAAAAGTCACAAATATGGCACCCAAGCTACCTAGACGTCAACATAAGCCTACAAATGTGGTCCCCAAATTACCTAGACGATATTCAATCAAACCAAGTAATCTTAAAGAGCAAGGTCCAAAGAATTATGTTTTTATTAAGAAAATATATGATTTCATTTATTTATTTTTAAAGTTTGGCAACTAAAATATATTAAAATTTGAAAGAGAAACTAATTATAATTTCATGTGAAATTTAGGAACTAAAAACAAATTTAACCATTAAAACAATAACAAATATGAATAATTAATGAAATTAATCTTTGATATGCTATAAACTCTGAAACATGTGTTCATTTAGCAAAGTTACAACTGTCAAAGCCTTGTAACGTTCTTTTTGTACAGATTGATGATCCATTAATTATATGGATAATTAATCAAATAAAGTGTGTATTAAAAATACGACCACAATTTGTTTTCTATTTAAAATCATGGTATGTATAGTAAGATAGTTATTCACTCAAATCAAGTAATCTAAACATTATGTTTTTATTAAGAATATATATATATATATATATATATATATATATAAAAGATTATTTCAATAATGTTCAAAAATACTTTTTAAGAAATAATTTGATATTGAAAGAAATTAAGAAACATGAAGCATGAATATTAAAACATAATCAATTATATATTTTGTAATATATTATTGCATACTTCTTTATATACAGCTCAAAAATTCAATAAGAAAGTACAACCTTCTATCTATAAATGAACACTAATTCAAAGATAAACATAATATAAGCCTATGTTTGTGTAAAGATTTAAATGATCATGCTATTAAGTAGAAATGCATTTTTATGTGTGAAGATTACAGAAGTAATAAATCATATTTTTGAAACCTATAAAGACAAAAGTTGTTAAATGATCAATATATGATACGACAATATACTTTCTTGCAATATATTTATTTCTTCTAAAGCTCTATATTTTTCACTTTGTAAAGTTATCCACATGCGAGGAAACTCTCGTCATATTCTCTTTTTGAGAGTAATGTTCTACACATTATAACATATTAACTATCAATATAGTACATTAAAGTGACACGTGTTAAACACATTAAGAATATGCAATTATCTAGAAATGTTAAAATAGGTTACAATTTGTGAGTCAACTTGATCCACCACAGGTTTGGACCAGGTTGAATTAAAAAAAATTTCAAATTTTGGTACAAGTTAAAAATGAATCCAATCCACTAAGAAATTGATTTACCCGAAACTCGTGGTGAGCCGATTGGCTCATTAATATAACATAAAATTTTAAATATTATTATAATAAAAAAACAAAAAATCATAAATGTTATTCTCTCTCTAGACTAGTGTAACTTTCCATTTTGGCATAAAATGAATTATACAACTTTATATAGATATTTAGAACAAATAAAATTGTGTAAAATTGTATAAACTAAAAATTCAAAACGTAAAATGACACATCAAAGTCACAGTTATTAACTTAATGCCACTTTTTTTTTGCTTTTAGTACCTTTCCTTTTGGATGAATGTAACTTTTGTGAACTTATAAATCTATGATACACTTTAACTTTATTTATATTTTAATCAGAATTATAGTTTAAATTATTTTTTAGAATTGAAAAAAATTAGATTTTTTTTAATTAAGTGAAACAATCTATTTAACTCATCAACCTATGATGAGCTAGGTTAAATTTAATTTTTTTGAACTTACTAATGAATAAGCTCAGTTAGATTCACTAACTAAATAAAGAAAATTAGTAATGAATCGACCAAACCGAATAGTCCAGCTCTACAATTACGAATAAAGTTATAAATGAAGACTACTACAAATTTTAAGTATAAAAAACATGTCAACTACACATTGAAATCTCATCATGACTAATAAATATTTCAATTATTTCATACATCGCTACTTTTATGCATTTATTTATCTTGTTGCTTCATTTACCATTACTTCAACTTATATACATTATTTCTATTTCAAGTTATAAAGATTTCAATTTACGTTATTTATTATTTATTTTAAGATCGTTTTACCGCTTTCAAATGTTTATTTTAATGTTAAAATACTCCAATGGTCCTCGTTTTGGTTCAAAAATCTCAAATTGGTCGTCGTATTTTTATTGATCTCAATTTCGTCGTCATTTTTGTAAATGTGTATTAAATCAACCTTTTTCGTTATTAGTTGGCAAACGACGTTTATTCGTGATGATGTGGCTATTTTGTGTATTCTTACGTGTCATTCAGTTATGTTTTGACACAGGTGTTCTTGCTTTCTCTTTTAAAAAGAGATTATGTTCATAACATTTGAAGGTAAGGGTTTGAAAAGGGTGAGGTGAAGTTGTCTCCTCCGTTCTGATTTGCTAAGACCGGTAATGTCTCCCTCTCATTCTTGCTCGTCCTGCACTTGCAATGGTTGGGGAATGAAAAATTCTAGCGTTTCTTCTCATGGGGTGTGGTGAGGAGGTTCGATTTAACACCTGTTTGCTATTGCGGTGAAAAGGCAATCACGAGAATTGCTATAACTGCTAAGAACAGGGGGAGAAAATTTTGGGGTTGCCCAAAGTTCAAGGTATGATATTTGTTGTTTTGGTGGACGTTGTTTTCGTATTTTGGTTTTGGAAAACCTAATTTTGTAATTGGTATGTAATTGGTGGTGTTGATTTTTCGTTGGACAGGGTGGAAGTGAAGAATTTGTTGGCTGCAACTTTTTTTCATGGTGTAGTGAAAATGTACTAGAAGAAAGATGTGGTCCTACGAAGAATGATGATGATAGTGATGACACTGCGACGAAGATGGTAGAAAGGGATGACCAAAGCAAATTAATAAAGACGAAGATGGTAGAAAGGGAAGGGGAAAGCAAATTAATAAATATCGAGAAATCTATTATGAGTTTGGAAAAATGAGTGAAAGTGTTGTTTGGAATGGTTTGTTTCTTGTATGTATTAAACATATTTCTATTCACAATGTATTAAACTTCTTGATGTAATGATTCAAAATGAATGTGAAAGTTTCAGCACCCTTGGAATGTAATGACAAATCCATGTCAATTATTGATTTTTGTCAAGCATTTTGATTTTGGTACTGAAATATGGCATGGATATATTTGAATATATTGTGTTCGAGTACACCAAATGTGATATAAAATGTGTACATATAACTGAATTTTTGTGGGACAAATCTGTGTTCGAGTAATCTAACATGAAATGTTCACTTTATTATGTGTATGCACCACATTCCTGTCATAGTTATTTATGCCAATATTGTTTTAAGCAAAGCAAAACAATATCTTCTCTTACTACAATAGAGATCAAGATTCAGTGATCCCATTAAGACAGATTAAATGGTACACATCCATCCCAACATCAATTAAATGGTACAAAATAGCAAACACATTGGTCATCCATCCAGATTATCACACAAATCCATCCATCCATTCATTACTTAAACACTATCAACATACAATAGATCCATATATCCACTGCCTACACAGAATATTGATCACGGCCAAAGCAAAAATTGTTCAAAATACCATTACAGTGGACTGCCCAAAAAGACTACATGGCTATGCCTATTCAAACACTCAAAAATCAACAAGAGTTTAAACAACATCTACAAAGCAGATTGAAATATGTTTTCTACAAATGCTCAGGGCTTCCAAACACGTCCCCTTCTAGCCTGGAGTTCGTTCCTCATTGGTTGGACAAATTGGTTGCTCGATGCACGTTGAGATTGACTTGGTGGTGGCACTGATTTGGACTGATTGGTTGGTGGACGAGTTTGTGTTCTTGCTGCTGGTAGTGGGCTAGTTTGTTGTGATGGGGCTGATGCTGTTGGTGGGCCACTTTGCTATGATAGGGCTGATGCTATTGGTGGGCCACTTTGCTATGATGGGCCTGATGGTGTTGGTGGGCCAGTCTGCTGTGATGGGCTTGATGGTGCTGGTGGGCCAGTTTGCTATGATGGGCCTGATGCTTCTGGTGGCACAAATGATTGACTTGGTGGTGGCACTAGTTTTTTAGGACAAGCAGTTCTATTATGACCAATTTCCCTGCACATAGCAAACCTTTTGCAAATTCCTCCTTTTCGTAATGTGGTGTCGTCCTTTTTCAGCTCCCAAGGTTCCAATCTTCTTTTCTTTTTAGGTCTTCCAGGCATAATTCTTTTGATTGGGGACAAGACATCAGGGTATGCTGTAACTTCCCACAACTGGTGACCATTAATTAGGTAAACTACTGAGTTATATGTCTCCTCATACGTTGATTTCCTAAACCAATGGGCTATGAAATCTTCTTCTTTCAGTATGTATTAATCATGCAGTAAATCTGGTGTAAGAATTCATGATGTCATACCTTGGAGGAATACCAATCAAGTGTTTGAAGGCGTCTTCATTGACCTCTTTAATGTCCCTCATTATCTTTTCCCAAGCCTATGGATGTGTGGCTCCTACAGCCTTCCACATGAGACGTTTAAGATTTTTTCCGGGGAATTGCTTTTTGAAATTAGCATACAAATGCCTAACCCAAAATCTCTGGTCCACTCCAGGGAAAAGTTCTTGCATAGCTGGAAGAAGACCATGTGTGTATATGTGAAAAATAGTGGTGTCAAAATTTGCATACTGCATGCTGTTAAAATATAAATCAATTCAAATAATAAAGCTCATGTTTAAGGAATAACCTTTTGTTGGTTTGATATAAAAGTGCATGATGCACAAACTGAATCCCCACCAAGATCATTAATCAAAAGCTCCAAGAACCATCTCCACGAGTCCTTGTTTTCCACTTCTACAACAACATATGCAAGAGGGAGAATCTGCTCATTCCCATCTCTTCCAATTGCTATTAATAACTCACCACCATACCTTCCTTTAAGAAAGCAACCATCCAATCCAATGAAAGGCCTGTAGCACGTGAAACTATCTTTGCATGCCTTCAAGCATGCATAAAATCTCTTAAATATGACCTCACCTTCTATGTTCTCAACATTAAGCTTTATTGTAGAACCTGGATTGGTTCTCAGCAGCTCGTGTGCATAATCATATATTCTCTTGAACTGTTCTAAAAAGGACCCATCTACGTGGTCTCTAGCAATAGCTCTAGCCCGAAAAGCCATATTTCAAAAGATACCTACATTCCATTTCCTACGGACCTTGTCACGAATGTCCATGACCTTCATATTAGGGTTTTCTCTAACTGTCTTTTCCATCTTCTTGCTTAGCCACTTTGCATTCATTAATTTCATGTTGAAATCTCTAGAACACATATGTTGATCTATTATTTTCCTAAGTTGCCATGACTTCACTGCACCCATATAACCACAATAAGCATACCATTTGCATTCTCCATTTGCTCCAAAACATTTAACTGAAACCCTCTGATTGTCATTTTTTAGAAATTTTAAACTTTTTCCATTTGCAAGTGCATAGGTTCTAATTGCTTCAATGGATTCATGTTTCTCTATGAAATAAGTTCCTATTTCCCATATATAGTCGTCCATGCTTTTTGGCATTGTAAATGTAGGAAATGACCCATAACCCCCAATATCATCATTGACCTCATCAATGTCTGAACCACTAACCAATTCATCTAAATGCCACTCGAAATCTGATCATCCACCCTCAGTCCTTACTTCATCAGAATCTGAATCACTTGACTCTTGTGTTGTGTACCAACCTTCTCCATCAGATGCTCTTTCAACAACACTTGGCACATTACCATCCCAATCTGAATCACTATGTCCATCACGGTTAATGTTTACATCAACCAAACCTTCCTCATTGAATGATTCAGCCTCACCTTCATACCCTCTCTTTGCTACATTTTCTTTTACTCCATCACCTTCATCAACATCCACATTACCTACCACTCCTTCAACTGCAACATCTTCCTCACTCTCACCCCCCTCCTTTTCCACTACTTCAGTTGCCCCATGTTTATCAGCCTCATTCACACAGTTAACTACATCATTAACCTTTAGAAGGACCAAACTCCCCCATACCAACATCCTTTATCATGTTGATTATCTCAGGCTCTGTCATTTCATGAACCACATACAAATGAACTGCACCATTGAACCTTGTTAAGTTCGTCATATGAGTGGTCCCTTTATCATCACAAAGAAGCTCCAACCTATCTTCTAAGACAGTCCCACCTCCTAAACAATACCACAACTCCTTCAGAGATATGTGTCCTTGTTGGCACAAGCAAGCTTGAAGCAAAGAATTGATAAAGCCATGTGCATGAAGATCTTAAGTGCTTGATGAAGATTGATGAAAATCCTCTTGAAGATTAAGTTTTAGTGTGTTAAATCTGTAAATAACATGTTAAATGTAATGTGTTAGTGTTATATCTTGTTGATAGGCTATATGACATAGGTTAAATGTCTTGTGTGCCTTAGTGTGTCTCTTTTAATCTGTTAAAATGGGTTTTAACAGGTTAAAAGACTTGATGTATATAGTTTCTAGTATGAATGCATTCAGGCAGTTGAATTATTTTTCAATCAACTGATTTCACTTAAGTCAGGTGAAATTAGCTTACTGTACGGAAAATTCAATTGACTATTTTCACTTAAACCATACTATATAAGCTGTGTTTTCGTGAGCAGAGGTGTGAATCTGAATTTTTCTGAACGAAATTGTGTCATTCATCTCTGGGAAGCGTTCTCTCTCTGCAATACACAGTTGCAACTCATGTTTAAAGATCTTGGTTGATCTTAGAGGCATTTTGGCTTGTGAATAGCTTGAAGAACACATGTATGGTGTGCTAGGGACAACCACCATCAGGTGTGGACGTTCTTGTGCCTCTAGATGGTTTGCCTAATGTGATTTCAGGTCTGCAAGTGTGATTCTTGTAGGTTGTGGTTCTAGATTTTTGTGTGAGTCAAAAGTCTTGTGTGCTTTGTGTTCAAAAGTGTAATCTTGGTGTTTGATTTGTAAAACTTCTGAATATAGTGGAAACCAGACTCAGGTTGTCCTGGAAAACTGGATGTAGCTCTGTGATTGAGTGAACTAGTATAAAAACAGTTGTGCATTCTTCTTTCCCTCATCTCACTCTCTTTGAAACTTTTTTAAAACCTAAGAAAACCAAGCAATTTGATCTTTGGTGTGATTTAATGTGTTCTTGTGTAATCTGAGGCTTTATACTTGTTATAAATACTGATTGGAACATGTCTTGTATGTAAAAGATTGCTGTTTGAGTTGAATTTGAAAAATTCTGCATTCTGCATAATTCTCCAGTATTTTAGCCGACTGATTTGTCTTTTTAATCGACTGTTTCATAGCATCAAGAACAATTTAGTCTGTTGTTTTATATTTTAATCGACTGAAAGTACTGGTCTGTTGCATTTACATCTAAACATTCCAGTCTATTAGATTCAATTGAAAAAGGTTTTAAGCTTTCGAAAAAGTTTTATAAAGCCAATTCAACCCCCCCCCCCTCCTTGGCTAAACTCACCATTTCAAAACTAACAATCCTAACTCTTTTAATCCAACAATAACCTCAAAATATCCCACGTATCAAGGTCACAAAACCACGTGGTTGTTTCCCCATCAGATTCCAATTTCCCATTACTAAAAAAGTGGCCACTATGGTGGACCACCACTTCAAAACAATCAACAGACATGGCTATATATGCACCTGTATACATTGCCTCCAAAGGAATTCAAATATTACAATTCATACCAACACAGACAAGACAGAACCATGCATTGAAATAGGGGACCACAACTTAAACAAATAAAAATGGGGGAACACATTCGAATAGGGGACCACATATTACAATCCATACGGTCACCCATTAAAAAACACATTCGAAAAGGGGACCACCAATCAAACAATTTCATTGTTGAAAATGGGGGGACAAGCAACATTTAATCGCACAATAAAAGCCATACAACATCATTCCCAACCAACAAAACCCAAAAGGCATAAAAGCGAAAAAACCCTACACCTAATCAAATAAAACAGCCAACGATGAACTCATACTCACCTTCACGGTGTGACGCTCAAGAATGACTAGGATCAACGACAGTAAAGCTCGGAAATCAACCTCTGAAATGTTCGAGCTCACCTTCGACGACGTTGAATCTCACATTCGTCCACGTTCACGGCATTGGCGAAGTCGCAGTCGCAGTCGCTCCCTTCACCACCCAATTGCAATCCCTAATTGCGTAATTTATGGTTTCAAGCACGATGCTTTTTTTAATTATCAGGGTACACGCACCAATTTTTTCAATCCTCAAAATAATGCTTAAAGCCGCGTTAGAAATTTAAAATGAAGTTAACGTTAATAATTTTAACATTGTTAATGATTGGGTTGATTTAATACACATTTACAAAAATGAGGACGAAATTGAGATCAATAAAAATTCGAAGACCAATTTGAGATTTTTAAACCAAAACGAGGACCATCGGATTATTTTAACCTTATTTTAATGTCAATTTAAATTCATACAATCCTTTTCAAGTTTCTTGAACAATGCTTGCTTTTTTATTTTAATTAATTACTTTTCAAATTGATGCCTACTAATTATGCTCTTTTCCAATATGTTATTTTCAGAAAATCTATTAGTTAAATCCATAAAAAGTGTATTAGTTTAACCTTTTTATTAATTATTTTTTATAGTTAATTATTTCATATAAAATTTGTTAGTTTTGATCACCATCTAAAATAAAAATCTTAGAACTACTAATCTAGATTAAAAGAAAAAAAGAAATACTCACCAAACCAAACGTGTTTGTTTTAATGAAATTCATAAAAATAATTTCTTCCGAAAAAAATGACGCAAATATTTATACGTAAGACAACTAAACATACCAGATTTGAAAACAACATGAAAAACACGGCTTTGGTAAACACAATTATTGACTAAAATCGCGTAATGCTGCTTACTAAAGTTAAATGTGTGGAAAGACAATGCCACGTGAAAAATACAATAATTTGAGCACACAAAAAAAGCATCCAATACTAAACAAAGAAAATTTTATCTGGATATTAACACCTTTCTGCAATAATATTTGTGATTATTCAATTAAGTAGAAAATATTTAATTTAAGACTTAACATTAATTAATTAATAGATTTCTTTTTGAACAACTGTGGAGTGGAAAAGGGAAAACGATTCAGTGTTTCATTCTCCATTAAACGTAGAAAGGGAATGGACCCTTTGCTTTTTTTTTTTCTCAAATCTGAGTGACTTGTATGCTTTTGATGCATCTTTCCTTCTTCTTTTTTATTATAGTGTTTCTCAAATCCATTATTGATTATATGTTTAGTGTTCACTTAAATCTAAAACCACTTTTTGGGATACAAAATCCTTTTGATTTAATTGTCGGAACTTGACTCATAAGCAAAGTTAAACAATTATATTTGGTTGGTCTATTCGAATCTTTAGAAAATATACAATAATATATCCTCGAAAAATTACTAATAATTTTAAATTTATAAAACAAAAGGAAAAGATAAAAGACTCCTTTCAAGGATAGTTGCATGTTAATATTATTTCTTTAATAAATACATATGACATTTACTAAAGATGAAAAGATGAAACATGTATTTACTCGACTATATTAATGGAGATTAGGTAACTATTAATGGAGTTGAGATAAAATTAACAATAATTAAAACTTGTGTATTAAAAATGTAATTTTTTTCTTATTGGATTAAAAATAAAATATACCAATACTTAATATACTGAACTAGCCTTTTACCCTACAAAGTATTGTTGATTAATTATTTGCAAAGAAATTAAAGATGATAAGAATAACAAATTGTAATAGAGCCTTCATGAAAATTTAAGAGAATCACTCACTACCAATGGGCCCTTTAACGCATAATTGTTGTCTTGAAAAGTTTACAGAATTCAGTGCATTCATTTGTTTAGACAATAAGGAATATATCAAACATTCAGTGCATCTCACTATTTATGTCCACGATAATATTTGTTAAAAATTTAAAGTCTAAGTCCCATATAGATATAAAAAAATTAATTATTATATAAATAAAAATTCATAAATATCTTATTTTAATATTTTGAGTCGGAGTGAATTACTCTCTTAAAAACATATCAATATTCAAGCCAGCTGAATAGTGATGAATTCATACTTGCACTGCAATCGAGAACACTAAATTATAAAGTTTGAGAAAAAAAGTTAGAGATACCTATGAGTTCCATCTAGAGTGATATTTGAGATAAATTTGTAATTATAGAATAATAATAGGTTGAAGAGAAACAAATTCATACCACGTCAAAATTAAGCAATATATTTTATATTACTACATGCAATTTTTAAATATTTAAAGCGGATGTCATATGCAAATGAATATGTGACCAGCTTAACCTCTCTACTTGTAAAATTTACATTCTATTTATATATTATAATTTAGTGTCGTCTTTTGTAGATATCGGATCTTTAACATATTTAATTAAAATTAAAAAAAAAATTACCAATTTAAAAATAAAGAGACAAATTAATATGTTAAATTGGTAAACTAACAGTTAAACTAAGATATGTGACCAATTTATAATTCTATTATAAAATAGTGCTTAACTTGTATATAACATTTTATTTAATTATTTAATATATTATTTTAATAATTTTAAGGGTGAATAATCACTTCAATACGAGCAATGATATATTTTAATTTTAGTACAGAAAACAAATATTTGTAGTAAGAAAAAAATAATTGTCTTAGTTTTGATTGAACTCCATTAGTTATTGAGATAATCACTATATTCAGAGGCGGAACTATGCATTGACCGAGGGGAGCCACGGCTCCCCAAATTTTTTTTTAATTTATTATATATATATATATATATATAATTATATTTATATATTATTTATATTAAATTTATATTATGTAAATTATAATAAAAGATAAAATAAAAAATTTAATGGAGACATTGATTTATAAAAGAGATTAGGATTTTTTGTAGCTATAGGATTTTTTCATCGTGTAAATTATCATGAAAGTGTGTGAAGAAAAATAGATACAAAGAGATAGGTTGGAAAACATAGGTTGGGGAACACATAGATTGAGATTGAAGTAATTCTCGCATGATCTCTCACAGATCACAGGTTAGTATCTTATTATAATTTATGTATGTTAGATTTATGATTCTTTGTAGGATGTTTCTCCAAAATAAGTTTATCCCAAATTAGTATAAACCTAATTATAATTTTAGGGATTTTTTTATGAAATTGGTATGAATCCTAATTATACTTTTTCCCAAATTATTATAATCCTTACTTGTGAAATTTAAGGATTTTGTGTTTTCTACTGCCTATGGTAAATCTTTTTTTAAAGTTTTAAATTTATACTGTATTGCTTATTTAATTAAAGTGGTATGAGTTTTGTTATGTCTTGCATTATGATAATTGTGATTTCAGAATATAAATTTTATCTTTTTTTAAATAGGTGAGATATGATAAATTTATATTAGAAAGATTATGATAAAGATTAAAAAAATTGATTATTTATTTAAAGAATAAGGTTTGTGATAAAGATGAAAAAAATGCATATATGTTAACTAAACTTTTCATGAGAAATTTCATTAAAACCAAGAATTCAAGACAATGAAAATCAAATCTTTAAAGTTTCTAAAGTTATATATAATGAATTTAAAAATTCATTAGAACGCGATCCAGAAAAACGTCTTCAAATTCGACAATACCCACCAAATCAAATTGATGAGGTACAAATGGCTGATCTAAAATGATATTCATGGTTTGGTATTATGATATAATAGCATGATATAATAGCAAATAATAGTCATATTTTTTTGAATTCTACTATTATATGTGTTTGTTTTAAGCAGAGAAAATGAGGAGAAAAGATGAAAAACTTTCTTTTTCTAACTAAAAAAAATTATATATAACAAATTTAATTTGACATCCCAAAATTTTTTCCTCAAAGTTTCGTCACTGAGTATATTTATTTATTATGAAAAAATTAACGTTAATGTATTATTAACTCTGAAAGAAAGGTTAATTGTCCTCATTATATGGTTTATCTTATCCTTGTATTATTACTATTAAGTATTTGAATTTAAATTATTTCGTTAAAGAAGAAATCGTTGTGACTTATATTATAATATTTAATTTCAATGTATAAGGAAAAATGGTAAGTTGTAAAACAGTGTGACAGATTCAAAAGTGTTGTCGTGGATTGATTCCAATAATAAATTGATTTTGAGATGAACGCCGGCAACAACAATATTCCCGGCCCGAATTTTCCGTTGTTAGCACATTACAGCAAATGCATGTAAGTTCAACTATTTACTATTGGCTAATCACATTTTCTAATATTTTCACGTTCCTAAGTAAAAGTTAAACAACTATTTTAACCACATAACTTCAATATATAACAACCAAATTCGTTAATAAATTATATATAGGTTAATTACAAATCAATACTCATGTGCACTTCGATACCATGACTTAAAATACTCTCGGCTTTACGTTTGTATAGTTTTTTCTTTTTTTGGTGGGTTTAATTAAATTTCACTGGCAGATGAGTGTGAATTTATTAAAATAGCTTGGATTGGACTAGACCAACTACTATCTAAAAAATTAAAAATTATTTTATAGTTTTAAATTATTTTTTCTATGTAATTTATTTTGATATACTTCTTAAATATTTATAGTGTATGTATATTAATTAAATAATAAATTTAAACAATTAAAATAAAATTTACATTAAATAATGAGAGAGGAAGGATTTAAAATAATTGTTACAACTACAATAGTAAAACAAAAGAAAAGACATAAAATATAAATGAAAATAATGATTACTAATAGACGTTTTTGTCCCATGATCAACCCATATGTTCTACGACTTAACTTATGTTATGTCAGATTTGAAAAGTAAAAGTCTAAATAAAAATATATCGTTTTAAGTTTGAGGGACCGTCTTAGTTTAAAGTTTTAAAAAAAATTAATTTTAATTTTTATTAAAAGTTGAAAGATAAAAATATATTTAACTTTTTATTTTAAGCGGTTATTAAATTATGTGGGTTTTTTGTTATTGATCATGATATTTTTATTTTATTTTCTCTACGTTTTTCAAATTATTTTCTCATCTTTTATTTTCATTTTTTATAAAGAAAAAAAGGAAATTAAATAAAAAATTATTATTTCTACTATTATTTTTTATTTGTTATTTTATTCTTGAAAAAAAAATATATTTGATAATAAAATATTAGTTTTATAATATGATAATTTTGTTTTGTTTTATGATTCTTTGTTAGGAATCTAAGTATGGGTGTAAGTTCCACGGTGATTAGAAATGAGAAAATAAAGTACTATATAAGGATAAAGACCCATAAACTTTTTGCCTTAAGGTTTTGGATTCAGACGAATCCATATATCGAAAGTCTTCCTAATAAGGTTAAGCGAATGTGTCCCGTCAAGTAGTTATACAAGTAAGGGATACTCGTGGCTTGAGATGCTTGGGTAGAGACGAATCTTGCATGTCTTTTTTTTTTTTGAAAAAAAATAGAAAGTTAGACAGAAATTCATTCTTTTTGTTCTCATTCCTTATCAGATCTATTTCATTCTTTTAAGATAATAAAAGTAACTCTCTTGTCTCTTGACAATTAAATATCAATTTAATATTTAGTAGTTTTTATTCATCTCATGAGTTGTTTGTATATTTATTTTTCAATGAACAGGGAGGAACCTTAGCTATTCACCAAAGGGGCCATGGCCCCCAAAATTTTTAATTTTTTTTAAATATGCGTAATATATATTATATTGATAAAAATTAAATTGGCTACATATGTATTTCTTTCGTAAAGCATAATATTTAATATTAATAAATTATAAAAGATAAAATTAAACATCAAAAAATTTATTAAAATATTTTTTACGTTATATCTTATTATCTTTTAATTGTGATTATGTTTATTTTGCATGTCTTCTTTTTGTTTCTAAAAAAATAGAAATTAGACACAAATTTATTATTTCTGCTCTCATTTCTCACACGTTCTCTTTCATTCTTGAAGATAAAAAAGATAATTTTCTCTTGTCTCTTGATGGTGAAATATTAGTTTAATAGTTAATATTTTTTCCATCTCATGAGTTCTTATATATATATATTTTTTTTTTATGAATAAGAAGGAAAAATTATGTATTATATATTTTTTCATAACCTTTTTCTTAATTTGTGACTTGATTATTATAAATTTTTCTTTTAGTAATTACGTTTTTCAATTCTCGATTCGATTTTAATAAATTATTTTTTAGTCTCAATATTTTTAAATATGTATATTGATGAAGAATAAAATAATAATTTCATTTTTTGAAAGTGTCACGTGAAGATGAAAACAAGACAAATTTATTTATTCGCATATTTTCAAACATGATACTAAAAATCAATTTTGAATGAAAAGAACTCTTATGATTCCAAGAATTACAGGTGGGGGATTTTCATATGATTATTCTAGAAAAAAACATTCTCAAATAATATCTAATGAGTGAAAGAGATGAAATTAGAAAAATTTATTTAAAATGAGTTCCATATCAAATACAACTTCAAAATTAATTTTTTTAATGAGAAACAAACAAGAAGATTTCAATGCTAAATTATATATATTTTTGTTATATTTTAGTGACAATCATTATATATATATATGTATGTTGACAGAAGCAAGCTTGAAGCAAAGAATTGATAAAGCCATGTGCATGAAGATTACAGGTGTTTGATGAAGATACACTTGAAGATTAAGTTTTAGTGTGTTAAATTTGAAAATAATATTTTAAATGTAATGTTTTGTTGTTATATCATATTGGTAGGCTATATGACATAGGTTAGATGTCTTGTGTGTCTTAGTGTGTCTCTTTTAATCTATTAAAATGGGTTTTAACATGTTAAAAGGCTTGCAGTATATAGTTTCTAATATGAATGCATTCAGTCAGTTGAATTATTTTTCAATCGAATGATTTCACTTAAGTTAAGTGAAATCAGCTAACTGTACGAAAAATTCAATCGTCTATTTTCACTTAAACCAGACTATATATGTTGTGTTTTCGAGAGCAGAAGTGTGAATTTGAATTTTTTAGCACAAAACTTTGTCATTCTTCTCTGGAAAACTCTCTCTCTCTTTGCAATACACAGCAGCAACTTGTGGTTTGAAGATCTTGGTTAATATTGGAGGCATTTTGGCTTGTGAGTAGCTTGAAGAACACATATATGGTTGGCTAGGGACAACCACCATCATGTTTGGATGTTCTTGTGCCTCTGGTTGGTTTGCCTGATGTGATTTCAGGTCTGTAAGTATGATTCTTGCAGGACTATATATGTTGTGTTTTCGAGAGCAGAAGTGTGAATTTGAATTTTTTAGCACAAAACTTTGTCATTCTTCTCTGGAAAACTCTCTCTCTCTTTGCAATACATAGCGGCAACTTGTGGTTTGAAGATCTTGGTTAATATTGGAGGCATTTTGGCTTGTGAGTAGCTTGAAGAACACATATATGGTTGGCTAGGGACAACCACCATCATGTTTGGATGTTCTTGTGCCTCTGGTTGGTTTGCCTGATGTGATTTCAGGTCTGTAAGTATGATTCTTGCATGGTGTGTGTCTAGATTTTTGTGTGAGTCAAAAATCTTGTGAGTTTCTTTGTTCAAAAGTGTAATCTTGGTGTGTGATTTGTAAAACTTTTGAATATAGTGGAAACCATGCTCAGGTTGTCCTAGTAAACTGTATGTAGCTCTGTGATTGAGTGAACCAGTATAAAAATAACTGTGCAATTCTCTCTCCCTCATCTCACTCACTTTGAATCTCTTTAAAAACTTAAGAAAACCAACCAATTCATTCTTTGGTGTGATTTAATGAGTTCTTGTGTAATTTGAGGTTGTATACTTGTTAAAAATATTGGTTGGAACAAGTCTTGTATGTAAAAGATTTTGTTTGAGATAAATCTGCGAATTCTGCATTCTGCATAAATCTCCAGTATTTTAGTCGACCGATTTGTCTTTTTAATCGACTGTTTCATAGTTCAAGAACAAATTAGTCTGTTGTTTTATGTTTTAATCGATTGAAGGTATACTGGTCTGTTGCTTTTACATTCTATCTTTCCTGTCTATTTGATTCAATTGAAAAGAGGTTTAAGCTTTTGAAAAACTTTTATAAAACCAATTCAACCCCTCCTCCCCTTCTTGGCTTAACTCACCATTTCAAAACTAACAATATATATATATATATATATAT
>Ga0214543_1004404_pt1 | contig 26739 bp, 40 predicted proteins | sample CNSS2metaG_FD_160094 | JGI IMG/M metagenome (GOLD analysis project Ga0214543, IMG submission 160094) | Root nodule microbial communities from cowpea collected in UCLA plant growth center, Los Angeles, California, USA - CNSS2 | ecosystem: Host-associated > Plants > Roots > Nodule | place: USA... | reverse complement strand
AGCACCCCTCGCGAATCAGGTGCTCAGCAAGGAATCACAAGTGATTCTTTCGACTCAAGATTTCGCCGATCGGCAAACCAGGCCGAGTGGTCAAAGTTATGGGTAATTCAAAGCCTCACCGGATGCTTACGCCCTGTTCGAAGCTGCCAACGTTGTTCTCAGGCTATCAACCCGATGGTCTCCGATGAAGGCCTGGGCGGTGCGTGTTGCCCACCGGCAAGGAACCAAGCGTGCAAAGGTCACGATGGCCAGAAAGATGGCTGACGACCATCCATATCGATCAGCTTAGCGTCGCGCTTCCGAGCGCGATCTCCGTCGTAAACGTCCACGACTTGGTGTCTGATCAGATGAGCCTATGCATCGTCCATTATTGCCTTTGCGCTATGAATGATATGTCACGCCCGCAGTAGGAAACGCGATCTTTCAATCGATCAGCCTGACCTGGACGGCTCTGTACTTCGAGCGCTGTTTATTGTAGCGAATTTCGAAAGTCACGCGCGTGCCCGACACCAGATCAGCCCCTGCGCAGTCGCGAAGGTCCGATATGTGCACGAACAAATCCTGTCGGTCGCCATCGTCAGGGCGAATGAACCCCCAGCCATTGTCAGCGTTGTACGACACCACCGTTCCAGTGCGCATCTCTGCTTCCATTATCTTGCGAGTTGAGATCGCCGCCTGCTACCCCGGAGCTGCGGGTGCACTTTCCGCCGTTAACTCGTCTCGAACGCGGAACTCGTGGATTGGCCATCTGCTCTCCCGCTTAGGTGAGGCTGATGCTGTGCTACTTACCTGCCTTCTTGGTCCCGTCGTCCGACATGACGGCGACGAGCGCGAGCGAATGAGCGCCACCAGTTGAATATCCTGATCTGATTCACCTCGCCTCACAGAAAACCGGCGGGGCGGACCAGGCGCTAGCCGCAACGAGCCCGCCCCTAACTCACCGCATCTGGAACATTCGGTGATGCTGCCCAGAACCGAGCAAGGGTCGTGCTGAATCGAGAATTGGAGGGTCTGCAGGCGCTTCGTGTGCGTCAAATTTGTTCGCCTTGGTCTGAAAACAGATGCTCGGCACTGTCCGTCCCTGGTGGTCCCACCGAACTTCGGACCAATGCAGGATGACGCTGGCGTTGTGCGATACCGGGGGCACTGATACGTCCGGACGGTTTGCGCCAAGCGGCGGCATCTGCCATTGGCAGAAGTGACCCGCCTCGAAGCATGAAAATGCCCAGCGGGTCCGCAATTATTAAAGGCGTCGAACTGTCACTTTCTCTTTCGCACTACTTTCGGCGAAAGTTCGACCAGCCTCGCTGATCAGCCTGGTCGCTGGGGAAAGGCAAACGGAGAAAGGGCGGAAAAGTTCTTCTTTTTCCCGCTCGATTCTAAACGGCGTGTACGTGCCGCACGCCGGATGATTTGCGCGCCGTCAGCCTATTTCACGCCTTGCGCCTCTTAACTTACCGAGGACCGATGGCTGTGCCTGAGACGATCCAACATCTTCCAGCCTTCGCCAAACAATTTCGAGCAGGATTGCTCCGCAAAATCCAGGTGGCACTTCAGTAGCTCAGAAGGAGTTTTGGAGTCCGCAAGAGTCTTCATGAAGGTGGCCTGATCGTGCAAAGAGGAAGCAGCCAGCTTTAGCGCGTCGCGGAGCGACGCGGCGAACAGGTTTGTTGTCGCTTCGATGGATTTTTGCCATTCCGGAACCGTAAATGAAATGCGCGATGCAGCTGCGGCGCTTTCTCCAGTATCATCCGTGGGGCCACCTGCTCCAGGGCGCGATGCCTCGGCCAGTTCGGGCCCTCCACGTGGTCGCCGTTCGCGTTTTCCGTCTTCGCCTAAGGTCTCTGGCATTGCATATCTCCCGAAAAGATTGCTAGGAGCTGAGTGGTTCGCTGCAGGTGATCGAGCACCAGAGGTACCACAACCATCAACATGTTGTACCTGTCTTATCTGGTAGCGTTTGCTGCGAGGAAGAAGCGCGACATCCGTTGGGGCTTCCGTCCTCAGAACATTGGAACGGTGATCCAACAGCGCTAATGTGGTGTGATCAGGGTTGTGTACCCAAGCGGACTTAGCCACTTTCCGGCGCATATACGTTGGAGAGACCAATATCGAACTGCTTAGCGGCTGCCGCCGCTAGGCGCCGCATGAACCCTCTGTGCGTTCCCAATTCTGCTTTTTCAGGAGTCCATCGCTGAGCTTGAAATTCTCTGCGGTTGTGTAGTGACAAGCGGCGCGCGTTGATCCGGTCTGAAGACGGAATATTGAGCTAAGTGACCTTGCCCCACGGGCATAATCCAGTGTGAAGTTCGCTCTGGCCCAAGACAAGGACAGAGCATGAAGCGCAGCCGCCTTTCGGCAGAGCAGATCATCGTGAAGGAGCACGAGGCCGGCGTTTCGGTCGCCGGTCTGTGCCGCAAGTATGGCGTCAGCGACGCCAGCATCTACAAATGGAGGGCCAAGTTCGGCGGGATGGATGTCTCCGAGGCCAAGCGGCTGAGGACGCTGGAGGACGAGAACACGACGCTGAAGCGGCTCCTCGCCGACGCCATGCTGGACAACGCAGCCTTGAAGGACCTCCTGGGAAAGAACTCGTGGGACAGAAATGGTGACGCCCGCGGCCCCAGCGGAAAGCTGTCGCCCATCTCCGAGACGCCTTCGGGATGAGCGAACGGCAGGCGTCTAAAACCATCGGCAGACGCGATAGCCGAAGCGGAGGCGGCTGTTCCGGCTCTACCGGGAAGAGAAGCTTCCGGTTCGTCGCCGTGGCGGCCGCAAGCGAGCGATTGGGACCCGGGCGCCGATGACGGAGCCGATGGCGCCGAACGACCTCTGGTCGCGGCGCCTACGCCAACGGCTATGAAGGAACCCGTTGGCGCTCCTAGGCCAGCTATGCTGCGCAAGTGTCCCTCCACCGCTGCCGAGCAGCCGCGGGCACGTGCGTCGTCGCGTCGGCTGGAAGTCGTCGCTTGGTCAGTGCCGTGCCAGCGGCGACCTGGTCCGCGCGCAGCAACTGGCGACCAATTCCAACACCGCAGGACCTCCGGCGCGACAAACCACCATGAACTCGTCAAGGCCGAGGCAGTCGAAAACGACCGGCACCGCGCGAACCGTAACTGCTCGGAGAACCGCTCGGACGTGCCGTTGATCGGTAAGCGTTGTTCTCAGGCCACAGCTTTGAGGTCGTGACGGCTATAGGCCCACGCAAGCGGATCGACGTCGCCCAGCTTACAGGTTTATGCCGCCCGCCGAACTATGCCGAACAGGGCGGCCTCATTCCATTCGGCATAGTCTTGCCGTTAAGAGCGTCTCGAGGAAGGCGAGTAGGCGGTCGTTCGGCTGGAGCGGGTTCGCTTGCCGCGCTCGCGCCGGTTGGCGTAGTGGCGCAGCGCAGTTCTCGTCGTCGAATGCAATGGCACGAACCGCGACTTGCCGAACTTGGTCAGCCGGACCGTCAGCACGCCGGCGTCGAGGTCAACGTCATCACGCTCCAGGCCCATCGCCGCGGATATACGCATGCCTGCAGCCCGAACAAGGTATGGTAGCTCCATCGGCGCAGCCCGTCCGCTGGCGCCAGAGCCAGCGCTGCCGTCAACAACGCATCGATCTCTGCGTCCCTAGAGACATAGGGCTTGGCGCGGTGGACGCCCGGGCTGATGTCGACGGGCGACACCTTTGTTCTCGGATCGAAGTTGGCGACAGCGCGCGAACCCGCGCACGTCGCTCAATCGCAGCGCCCAGGATGCATAACGATCGGGGGGCAGCGTTGCCCATTTCATTGCCAGCTTCTTCGTGATGATCCTGGCATTGCGCTTCTCCATGAAGGCGACGAACTTCGTCCATGACCAGTTGGCGAGCGGACACAAGCTTCGCGTGCTTATAATGGTCGATACCTTCTCGCGCTTCTCGCCGGCGCTGGCGCCGCGGTTCACCTTCCGCGGCACCGACGTCGTGGAGGTGCTGGAAGGGGCCTGCAAGGAAGTGGGCTTACCGGCAACGATCCGCGTCGATCAAGGCAGCGAGTTCGTGTCTCGCGCTCTTGACCTGTGGCCTACCAGTGGGACGTCACACTGGAATTATGGCGGCCCGGCAAGACGACTGACACGGATGTCGTAAACAAGCCCTATGTCGCAGAAGCCTTGCTTTGTCGGGATCGCGGCTTTGCCCGCCACGGGGACGTGAACCTCGTATACTCCTTCTCGGCGCATTCCACGCGTGCTCGTTCCTCAGCCCTCTTTCGCGGGGATGTTGTAATCATAGGCCGATCTACGCTTGGCATGACTGCATATTTCACTGATGGTGAGCAGCGATTTCGCGCGATCATGAGCGCCGAATTCAGACGATCGCGAGCAGCCCGCTCCGGCCGAGGCGGTGATAGAGTCAGCGTTCTGGCTGCTCGTCAAGGGTGACGGTTTTGGCGTTGCGTTTTCGCATGCTTTCGCCGGCAAGCTGGAGGCGGTGAGCGTTATGGACGAGGCGATCTAGGACGGCGTCGGCTGTCTCCGATAACTTCGTGCCATGTGTCCACAGGGAGTTGGCGGGTTACGATGGTGGAGGCGCGGCCATGGCGGTCCTCGAGGACTTCCAGTAGATCGCGCCGCTCGGCGGCGGTGAGCACCGACAATCCCCAATCGTCCAAAATCAGAAGCTGGGCGCGGCCAATGGTTTTGAGCACGCGGGCATAGCGCCCACCGCCCCGCGCGAGCACCAACGCTTCGAACAATCTTGGAACGCGATGATAGAGAACCGAGCGATTGTCGCGGCAGGCCTTGTGGCCGAGGGCACAGGCTAACCAACTTTTGCCCAATCCAGTCGCTCCGGTTAGGAGCAAATTCTCGTGCCGATCGATCCAGTTGCCACTGACGAGCTTGGCGAAGACGGCCCGGTCGATACCCGCGGCGTACGCAAATCGACGTCCTCCATGCAGGCATTCTGGCGGAGCGCGGCGAGCTTGAGGCGCGTGGTGAGCGGCCTGGTGTCGCGTTCCGCGGCTTCCCGGTCGACCAGCAGGCCGATGCGATCTTCGAACGGCAAGGCTTCGAGATCAGGCGATCGTCGCTGCTCCTCGAAGGCCTTGGCCATGCCGCTCAAGCCGAGCTCGATCAGGCGTTCGTGGGTGGGATGGTTGAGCATACAAGTCTCCTTGGCTTCAGTGGAAATAATCCCGGCCGCGATGTTGCCGTGGCGCAGGGGTTTGTGTTCGGAGGGTTCGTCGAGAAAGGTGCGATCCAGGCCGTTCTGGAGAATGGAACGGATCGAGGCGACGGATCGCGCCTTGATCAGAATGCCGCGCCGACAGGCTGCGTCGAAACGCTCGGCGCTGTAGCTTTTGACCAACGACAGAATGCCGAGGCAGGTGCGAAAGCCTTGCTCGGGATGCGGCCGGGCGGCGATCACGGCCTGGAAGAAGGCGGCGGTCGACGGGCCGATCCGCTCGTCGGCGGCGATCACACCGGCGGGCGTCCATTGGCCGTAGCGCAGATGGGCGCTGGGCATGTGGTCGGTGATGGTGGTGTGGCCGCGCCGGTTGGGCGCGCGAGCGTGGCTGGCGATCCTGCGGCCGTTGTGGAAGATCTCGACCGTCCTTCGTCAATGCGCGCATCGACGAGCTCACGGATGAGCCGATATGGCGTGGAATACCAGTGTCCATTGATCTCGATATGATAGTCGGGGCCGACCCGGCATCGCTTCCAGTGCGCGAAAGCGTAAGCCTGGTCCGGCAGCTCTATGAGCTTGGGGCTTGTCGAGTTCAGCGAGCAGTTCGGCGCGGCTGGCGCCGAAGTCGCGCATCTGCCGGGCATTGAGTTCGACGACGAGTATTTTGATGGCTGCGTTTAGCTCCGCTAATGAAAAGAAGCGTTGGTTGCGTAGCCGCGCCAGAATCCATCTCTGGGCGACTTGCACCGCAACTTCGACTTTTGCCTTATCTTTTGGGCGCCGCGGCCGGGCTGCGAGAATGACCGTGCTGTAATGGTCCGCCATCTCGGCATAGGTCGGTTGAGGCCGGGATCGTGGCGGTCGGGATTGGTGACGGCGGCCTTGAGATTGTCGCAGACCACGAATGTCGGCGCGCCGCCGAGGAAGGCGAAAAGGTTGATGTGGACCCGGATCCAGTCGGCGAGCCCCTCGCTTGGGCAGGCCTCGGCGTAGGTATAGTTGGACGCACCCATCGCCGCGACGAACAGCTTCATCGACTGTACTTCCCCCACTTGACGGGTCGATAACGTCGATGGCGTCGCCGGCGAAATCCACGAAAACCTTCTCGCCACCCAGATGAGTCTGCCGCATCGAAGGCCGGGCTCTCCCCTTCCAGGCCTCGTAGGTCGTGCAGAACCATGTGTAGCCGAATCCATCGGGATGGGTGGCGCGATACTCGTCCCAGAGCAGCCGGCGGGTCACGTTGCGCCGGCGCAGCTCCTTGGCGACATAGCCCCAGTCGGACCGGACCGCTGTAGCTCCAGGTCTTCGTCAATCATGCCGGCCGGCAACGGCCAGTTCAGCCCGGCCCGGCTCAGCGCAGATAGCTGCGCGCGGCGCCGTTGCTGATGCGCAGGGTGTGCGCGATGGCTCGCTCCGGCAAGCCTTGAACATGTTTTAAGCGGAGAGCCCCTTTGATCCGGCGCATCGACAATCTCTGGGTGGGCATCGGCCTTCCTCGTTCACTGACGAGGCAGTTCCTAAGCCGGTTGAGTTGTCGGCCGAAGCGGGCTGAGCGTTGAAAAGTTGCTCACGATCCCGCGAAACATGCAGCATGGCTGGTGGGTAATCCAGCGGGCGCAGTTCGATGCAGGCGCGCCGCTCGCCGCTGCACAACCGCAGAGAACTGCAAGCTAAGCAATGGCCCCCTGACAGCCGGAACCGAGAAGCCGACAGGGACGGTACATGCGGCGCAGACGCTAAAGCCGATCGAAATCGGTGTCTCCAACCTTTGTGCGCCGGCAAATGGCCAAGTCCGCCTGGGCACACGACGTGACTACACCCTTCATTGCATCCAGAGTCTTTGGGCGGCCACCCTTCCCCAGCTTCTTTCAAAACAATGGTGGGGCCCGCCGCCAAGCTGGTTGCGGTCGCGCATCTTCGGGCAGTCATGAGCCTGTCGGACCGGCAGGCCTGTTCGATCGCAGCGCTGATGGAAAGATCTCCGCTACAGCTTCCTCCGGACGAGGCTCTCCGTGGTCGACTGCGCGATCTCGCCAACGAGCGGCGGCGCTTCGGATACCGCTGGCTATTCGTCTTGCTGCGGCGGGAGGGCGAACCGTCGGGGATCAACCGGATCTGCGGACTTTATGGCGAGGAACGGCTCACCACGGGCAAGTGTGGAGCCCGCTGATGCAGGGGATTTAAGCAGCACTTTGGATACCGTTCGGGTGCGTTCTTGTATAAGGCTTGTTAATGCGACCGATGCCATGGCCGCTGACCCTGATGGAGATCGCGGCGAGGTCTCATCAACGGGTCGCGCTTGTTGCGCCTAAAGCTCTTCGAGCTTGCTCGATGTCCAGCTCCGCCGGTGTCCATCATGCTGTCATTTCCCTCACAACGTAAGGTGGCCAAGATACGCTGAAGGGTCAGGCCGCGAGCTTAGGCCCATAGAATTCCCCAATCGTCATCATCGCTCAGACGATCCGTGGCCAACTTGTTGGCAACGGCGACGACCATGGGCCGACGCCGTTCAAGCAAGGCTTCGATACCGCCACCTGCGGCCCAGGACCGGGCCTTTGGATACCGAACAACGTTGCGTGTTCCGATGTCAAGCCAGTACCTGAGATCGGAATCGCCCTGTTTCGTAATCCGATCTAGCCGGTTCGTCCCGCCGGTGGAATTCCGCTTAGGCGTCAGGCCAAGCTAGGCCGCGAACTCGGAGCCGAACATGGTCGCGTCCAGCATCCGACGACACATCACCGAACGCCTAACCGGCCGAAGACGGCTCGACAGGGACCGCGCCACGACTGAAGCGGCAACACGGTCCCACTTGTTGAGCCCTAGCTCAACAAGTTCCAGCTCGAACAAATGCGCTTTGCGCCCTCGCGCATTTTGTCCGAGAGGAACGCGATTGAGCCGGGCTTCATCTCAATCCTAAGCTTCTTCTTTTTGGGCCGTTTCTTGCGTCATAAGCTCAAGTTCGAAGGCGACGTCCACATAGATAACGTAGCTGCCGCGCGACCGGCTGTGGTGTCCTTACCCGTATGGTCGAGAGAAGAAAATTACTGCCTGTCCGACCTAAAAGCCCTGATCGACCTGAAAGCCGGTAGCCCTGGTCCTCCGCTTGAATGAGCAAGGTGGGAGCCGAGGTCAGGGCGTGCGCCGCGACCTTCAACGTGATGGCAGCCGACCATTTCTGGCAGGGTGCCAGCCGGAAACTTAGAGCGTAAGATGATCGGCGACTTTCTCTCACCCGGAGAGCAGCACAATGGAACCTCGCATCCAAATCCTCCGGGAGCTTATTGAAGATCAAATTGAAGTTGTCGCGGCGGCCATCTGCGAAGGCAACGGCGCTTTAGAAGCCGAGCTTCGTTTGGAATGGCTTACGCGCGAGCTGGTGAGCGGGCAGCGCGTTTTTACTGACCAGAGCATAGCTGAACAGGCTTTAGAGGCTGCAGTCGGCCTCTCGCATGCCTCGGCCCTTCTCTCAAGCAACCGCGCTCAAACTAAGAGCCTTCTAGGCCGAACAAACGCGTTTAGTCGGGCGGGCGAGTCGCTCTCGGAGCTTTAAGGCGCTCAGTTGTTCAGTCGTTCGGCCGGGCAGTCGTTCAGCCTAAACGGTTTACCGGGAAATCGCAGAGTTAGTGGCGGCGAGTCTGCCTAGGGGTGGGATCGCGCTGTTGCGGGCAGTGCGTTGTCCTCCTTTCCGTGGTGAGGCTCTGTGCTTGAGAGGTCCGGAGCCTCACTGGCCGATCGCCAATCCCGTCAAGAGAGACCTGGCACAATGAACTACCAACCCCGGCCCGATCTTTGCCGGCCTGGCTGAGGGCTTGCGAGCGCGCCATCGCGCCCGAGCCTAAGCCGAGCGAAACGATCCACCTCGACCCGGAGCTGCTAGCCGCAGCTGAACGACTTCAACTACTCATCACGGCCGAACGTCAAGCTGGGCAACCGACGAGAGCCTCGCCGCGCCGCTCCGAAGGCATGGCGAGCGCAGCATCATGCAGCTCGTTCAACTACCAAGACAGGTAAGGGTGACTTGGGGATCGCAGGCAGTGCGCGCGAGACTCGGCGCTGTTCGGTTGCGTTGGATCAGACACTGTCCCTATCCCCCGCCCGCACCACCCTTTGAAGTTTGCGCAACGTGACTCGGCGCTTATCCCCCACGCATACACGGAGGAAGCGCTGTCCCTGCCACGAGCCGCCAACTCCCACACGGCCAGCCTCATAGCAGCGGAGGAAGCTGGCCGGGAGGTCATCGTCGTCGGAGGACGAGCCTAACTACTTGATCCCTGCCCACCAGTCGGAAGCAGCGCGGGCGCGGCTCGGAGCCGGTTAGCCAGGGAGGCATCAAGGCCCGTATCCTGCCACACCCACGCTGCCGATGAGTTTAGCGGGCCGCCGCGCCTCGCTAAACTCAACGGTTTTGTACCGGGGCCAGGTGACTGAAAGCTGACGAGACCGCTTAGCAATTCACCTAACGAAACGCGGCCCGCGTGGGCCACTTGCCGTCGACAACAATGAAGACGTTCAGGCCGCCTCACGCTCTCCCGGCTCGTGCGGCTCTTCGACCAGGTAGAGCTGGTCGTCTGAATTGCGCATCAGGTGCGTCCGTGCCGTTCGAGATCATCCTCAATTCGCGACCACGCACAGTGCACTCTCGCGCGGTCGCCTTCGAGCAGATCGTCAGATCGCTTTGCTGGGCAGCACGAGAAAAATGTGGTCTTCTCGATGACCTACAGGCACGCTGCGTCGACGCGGCACGCTGGAGAGCTCGGCGCTGGTGGTTCTGTGGGTGGCAAAAAGAAGGGCACCCTGTCGCTATGTCAGGCGAATTGTTTAGTTGTAATCCGGACACGATGCTCTGGGGAAAACCCTCCACTGTGCTGCCAAGCAGGTTGTGCCATCCCCTTGGAACCGCCGTCGCTCGGCCAATTGGTGGGCGCGGATCGGTTCGTAGCCGCCGGCCCAAGCTTGCCTTCGCTTGGAATTGCGCCTAAGTTCCCGACTGATCGTGGGTGGCGACCGGCCCAGGGCCGCCGCAATTTGGTTTTGAGATATACCGCCTGCGGTATATCTCACGCGCTCCTCAAGGCTGAGCTGGCCATAACATCGTCCCATCGCAACAACACCTTAGCAGGTGTTGCACTTGCATCGTGAACCGAAGCCGCTCTTCACTTGATCCAGTGCTCCGCGACAGGGAGCAGTGCGATCCTCAGAGATCGGTTCGATGAGCCTGAACGCGCTCCGGCTTGCGGCAGCTACAAAGCGGAGCTGCGTCGCCGCAACTAAACCGTAGAACACCCACGATAGTGAACAGGGCACTATCTGTCTAAGGACGGTGGCGGCGTCTCCTTTGTGCGCGTTGGCAGTATCGGATATTCGATCTTGGGTAAACGGCCGCTCAGTGAATTAAGAAACGCAACGATATCGTTCGTCTCCTTCTCGGTGAGCTCGGCGCCGAGCTGGACCTCACTCATAATGCCGACGGCTTCCTGGAGCGTCCAAACCTGACCCGAATGGAAGTAGGGAGCTCGCAAGGCTACGTTGCGCAAAGGGGCGGCGCGGAACACGTACCGGTCGCTGAAGGCCTTCGTGACCGCGAAACGCCCCTGGTCGGCTGCGGGAAGCAGTTTGCTGTCTGGTCTTTCAATCACGCCGAACGGGAAAAACTCCTGCCCACCAATATTGATTCCGTTGTGGCAGGAGGCGCAGCCTTTGTCCATGAACAGCCGCAATCCCGCCTTTTGGTTGCCATCCAGCGCGTTGCCATCGCCGTTCAGGTATCGGTCGAACGGAGCTGCTGGTGTCGTGAGCGTCGCTTCGAAAGCCTCGAGCGCTTTCGCGAAATTGTCGAAGGTGACCGGCGGTCTATCAAGCGGGAATGCTTGCTTGAACCGGCCAACATAATCTTCCATCGAATTCAGTGTGGTCGTTACGTGGTCCGCAGTCGCATTCATTTCGGCGCTCGCCTGAACGGGCCCCTTGGCTTGTGCCTTAAGATCCGGCGCGCGTCCGTCCCAGAATTGCGCGACATTGAACACTGAATTGTAGACGGTTGGCGCCCGCCGCGCTCCCCGTTGCCAGCCGTGACCAACTGACGTTGGACCCGCGTCGACGCCGCCGGTTCCAAGATTGTGGCACGTATTGCAGCTAATGATCCCACTCGCCGACAGACGAGGGTCGAAGAACAGCATCTTCCCGAGCTCCGCTTTCTCGGTCGTCACGGGATTGTCCTTTAGGGCGGGGATAGCAGAAGGGATCGGTTTGAAGATCTGTCTGGCTGCCATCATCAAATCGTCGTTTGCGATAGCATTGCATGAGACGAGCATCAGAACGGTAGTAATCGATATCTTGCGCATGACGTGAGACTTCCAGATCTTGCGGCGCCGCTACCGAAGAACAGTTCTTCAGAAAAGGTGCGCACTGCATGGATGGCATGCTGCCATGCAGGAACTGAGCCAGCGCGCCCGAGTGAATTGGTCTAGGGTTTCTGTGTTCGATGGTGGTTTCACGACAGTCGTCGTTAGCCCGACACGAACACTCGACTTCTCACGAAGCAAGCGTTTTACCGCTCTTCGAGGAGGCACAACGCGTCTCTCCGACGAATGCAGGGGTGCAGTGACGTCGCAGGGCACCTGTCCCGGGAGCTCAGGTAGAAACCCGCTCCAATTGGATTCGAATCGATGCCACAGGCGGTACACTATTAATACGAGCCCCGATCGAAGCTCCGCCCCGTGCCTAGCGCCGTCAGTCCCTCCCCAACCGGCTTTGGTCCCATGGGGCCTGAAAGGGGGCTGCCAGGCTGTTACGCCGAGATGAGGCCTGGCGCTGAGCTCGACGAACTTAGCTGACTGTCTGCCGGATGGGCGGCGCATCGAGGGCGCCGTGCACCATTTTATGTGACTAGCAGCATCCGACTGCGTGCCTTGTTCGAAGAGCGGAAAGAGGTTTCTCAAATCTAAAGCAAAACGACTTGAAATGATCAACCCGCCGCGCCGTAGAGCTCGACTAGCCGCCATACAGGAGTCAGCGAAGCAAGCTGGTACTGGCGGGAGAGAGTGAGCTGCACGCGAGCGCCACTAGGCAGCCGGTTGTTCGGTGACCACCACGGTAGCAAGACGCCTGCGTCGACCTGGCGGTCCTTCTTCGATGGCCAGACCAAGATTGCGAGGAGAACCATGAGGTACATTTTGCGGCACTGGTCCACTGCGCTCTTCGAAGGCGCAGCATCGCTGCTTGAGAGACGATTCGGCGAAGCAGAAGTTCGAATGGGAATATGGGGCCGTTCAGCTGACGAGGCGTTGGTACTGCTTCATCACACGAATAGGGGTGAACTCCGTCCTTGCCGCCGGTGGCACGCTGCGGCGACATCCGAAAAAACGTGTTGCAAAGAAGCGGAATGCCGGTGAGCTTTTCATAATTTGGCAAGAAGCGCCGCCACTTTCTGCAGAAACGTTCGGGAGATAGTCTGCAATCGAGCCGGTCCGTCTAGGTGTACAACGGCGGGATTTTGTCGCGCCATCCGCGGCGCCCATTTTGATCGCTGGTCGCGCGTCTTGACGCGAAACGAGCCGTTCCGCTCTGGCGCTTATGACCGTCTGACTGCAATCATCGCCACTTTGGAACGGGAGCAAGCAATCGAGACGCGACAGGTGATTAGCCTCCCCGGCCGGTAGACTCCCACTCGGGCTCGCACCGCTTCTAAACCACAGGAAAATGCCCGTAGATGCGCTCGCTCTGCGGGGGATGACCTTCCCGGTCAGCTTTGAACCTCCTCCGAATGAGTGGACACCTGTAGTAGCCTCATTGAGCCCGGAGGTGTCGAATGGAACGTCAACGTCGGTCATTTACCGAAGAGTACAAGCGCCAGGCCGTTGAGTTGGCTTTGAGTGGGCGCTCGATCCAATGCCAGTCTCCTGGCCGCGATCCGGCAAGTCCATCAAGACAGCAGCGGGCGTTACGGCAGTCCTCGCGTCCATGCCGTCCTGCGCAACCAGGGACGTGGCGCCAGCCGTGGCCGGTTCGAGCGGCTGATGCGCCGGCAGCATTCGCGCCATCATGGTACCGCCGCGCCGGGTGCGCACCACCGACAGCCGTCACGACCTCCCGATCGCACCAAACCTGATCGCGCCTGACTTCACCGCCGCAGCCCCGAACCGGGTCTGGCTCGCCGATATCACCTACAGTCCACCGCGGAGGGCTGGCTATACTTGGCGGCCGTCATGGATCTGTTCAGCCGAAAGATCGTCGGCTGGGCGATGCGGGATCATATGCAGGTCGAACTCGCGTCCGCGGCGCTGACTATGACCATCCAGCAGCAACGGCCGCAAACTGAATTGATCCATCACTCCGATCGCGGCGTGCAGTATGCCTCACACGCCTATCGCAACGTCCTCACCGGCGCCGGCATCACGGCATCAATGAGCCGCAAGGCCGATTGCTACGACAATGCCCGGATGGAGAGCTTCTTCCATACCTTGAAAACCGAGCTGGTCCATCATCGCGACTACAACACCCGTGCGAGGCCCAGCGCGATATCTTCGCCTTCATCGAGGGCTTCTACAACCGAACAAGACTCCAGTCCGCCATCGGATATGTCGCCCCGATCGAAATGGAGCTAAAAGCCGCTTAACCCGTCCACTTTTCGGGGAAAGATCACTTCTTCCGCTGCTTTGGGGCTGGCCGTTTGGGGGGTAGCGGCGCGTGGCAGGGACAGCGTCCGCTCCAACGCAACCGATCGACGCCGAGTCCGTGCCCGCACCGCCTGCAATCCAAGGCTGATCACCAAGTCGCCGCCACCTGTCTTGATAGTTGCGCTAGGCATTCGTCGGAGCGAATATTCGCTGACAGCTTCTCCCGGCGAGGCTGGCAACGTTGAAGTTGGCGGCACGTGGTAGGGACAGCGCTTGTCTGCAATCAGGTGCCGAGTCACGTGCCCGCTAACTTCAACCACAGGGACGAACAGTGCACGTATTCGAGCGGCACATCACAGCCCTACGGTCGCAAGCGCTTGAGGTGCTTGCAGCCAATCAGGTCCGCGCGGCCGATCGGTCTCTGAGCCCGGCAGATCGCCAAACCGCGACATTTGATGCCGAGGAGGCTCAGGCAGTATTAGGCATACTTGATTGCGTGAAACTCAACCCCGGCCCGAAGGAGGCGCGGAAGATCGCTGCACGCATAAGCCAGCTTCTAGAGGGGGAAGGGTGAGCGCTCACCTGTTTGGGCCTGATAGGTTCGAGGAAGTGCTTTCCGGTATGCAGACAGCGCTTCAAATGAAAATGCGTGGGTCACATGCACCTTCAAGGAAACGTGGGAAGCGAATGCGCTGTCCTAATTCCCTCTGCGGGTGTCCTAATTAGGACAGCACCCGTGAAGCCGGCTGCCCGATAGCCGCTCGGCGTGTTGCCGCCCACCCCCGCGCTGTGAAGTCCCATTGGGTGCCGCCCGACGGCGCTTCTATTTTGTCGCCTCGGTTGGCACGTCCAGTTCAGTCGTCCTAAAGCCTGCGGGACACGGCACCGCCAACGGTGGCCATCCCGTCACCGAAAGCCTGCTCGTCCAGGTCGGAGGCAAGACGGACGTTGCCCAGATAGGCGACAATCCACATAATCCCGGCGCTAATCCACATAATCCTGGCGCTGGGCGAAAAATGGCAACCGGAGACGACGATCACTATCAGGCTACGCTGAAGGACATCGGCCGCTACGTCTTGGCTGACGCACGGAAGTGTTCCGCATTCTCCGCGGCCACAGCTAAGGATCGAGATAACTCCCGCGCCTGCCCCGCCGTCACTTGAAACTGGACTCCGATAACGCTCACGATGGCGATACTGATTTCATCGTCCATCTGCTCAACTATGACGGCAGCCGTCTTGTCGATTTCGATCTCGGTAGTGCGTCAAATCGCTAACATCCTGTTACTTCGCCATCACGGCACTGGCTCCATTTGTGATCGGCTCGGCTGGAAGGGCCGCTGCGCCCGCGCGGACCGGAAGCCGCGCGAGCGCGACTCGGCGTCGCGAAACATGCGAAACGACGCTGTCCCTACCGCGCCCGCGCTGCCGGAGAGCTAGCCGCGGCATGACTCGGCGCCTTGGACGTCGCATAAACGAAGCGCTGTCCCTGCCACGCGCGGCTAACCTTGATGGCCAGACGTGCCGCCTGACCACCGCTCCTTCCCTGGGGGTGCCGTCAAGCTCCAGGGACCAGCAAGAACTGTAGCGCCAGAGCCGCTCGTCGCGTGCCTACCTGATTTGGTTGGTCAAGACGGAGATTCAGTGATGACATAACGCCAGAGGCCCCATTTCCCCCGCGCGGTTGATGGCGCTAATGGTCGTTTCACCACTGCCGCCATCTCCACAGTTGAGGCCAGCGGTGCCGTTCAACGCCCGGCAAGCTATGGGTTCAACGGCTACCGGACATCGTCGTCTGCTCAACCAACCGCGAGTCCGCCCAAACTGCGGTCGTCCACAAACGGTGGTTGTCCGGGCTTGCCGCAACCTGAGGACGACTGCAATATAACTGTCACGGCGGTCGTTGAATTTCGGAACGAAAGGAAGCGCCAACACGACAAACGGAGAATGACCCATGAGCCTGGAGCGCCAGTACCGAGAGCTAAAGGAGTTGCAAGAAAAGGTCCGTCGATGGGAAGGGAAGAATTGGTCCCGGCGGTAGATCGAAAGGCAGACGGTGTGGCAAGAGGTTTTTCCCTCAATTCTGGGACCTTGTCGCCTCATCTGGCGACGAGGAGACTTCATCGGGGTGACATTCCAGGACATGGGCAGCTATTCAGCCCTCGTGAGCCAGATAGGAAGCCCGTTTTGCGCTCAATCGCTTGACGAATGGAAACTCAGCACAGAAAACCCGACGCAATAGCGCTCTGATTCGGCTTCCTGAACTCAGAAAACCAATAATTGCGAAATCGCGCAAATTGAGCTGAAGACTGCCCCTGGCTGGAGGCAAAGCCCCAAGGGGACAGCTGTGCCAAAGACTATTCGTGAGCACCTCCATGAAGTGGATCGGGGAGGCTGAGAAAGCTCGCTTCAAACTTGAGTGATTCTTTTGGACCGCGGAAGAACGTATCGAATGGCAGGAGACGCAGCGTTCGATTGCCGAGTACCTTCGAGCTTCACGACCGGCGCACTGCCTTGCTTGACGAGCGTCAAGAATGAACTGTTGTTGTTGACTCGGTATCTTTGCTCTTGCGACAGAGGACATGACCAATGGACGTTCTTGGTCACCTGAGCCGGAGGCGGGGTTGCTGCACGAGGTGTTAATTTCGGGCTTCAGGTCACCGCCTAATTTCGTCGACCGTCGCCATCATGCGGTGAAGCTAGCGTGCCATAAGTCAACTCAGTCGAATAGCGTGTTATCGGGGTCGTTAATTACGACACGTTTGACGTCTTCATTCAAAGAACTACCCCGTTTTCCGCTCCATGGCCCCCTTGGAGATCGTCTCCTGAGAGCTCGCAACGAGGTCGAGTGGATCCTTCAACAGGATCGATCAACGCCGTGGGGTGGCGACGCGCTATGATACCTCGTTGGAAGCAGCGACTGACGCGCTTTCTCCGCGGAAACAGCGAGAGCCCGGGATAACTCTAGCGCCTGCTCCACTGTCACTTGGAAGTGAACGCCGACAATGCTTGCAATGACGAGCGTGATTTCGTCATCCATCTGCTCAATACAGATCGCGGCCGTTTCATTTAGTTCGATCTGAGCAATACGTCCGAGGAGAACATCCGGCTCATTCGTCATGGCTACACTCCATCCGGCGATGGGCTCGCGACTGGCACAGGGTCCGTCCCGACAGCGATTTCAGCCAAGAGAGCACGAACTGATCAACTACAAGAGTATGTAGGTAAGGCGCGCGTCACGAAGTCAGTCGCTGTGGGGATTAAGGTCGAAAGCAAGAAACAACCACGTGCATCGCGATCTTTGCACCGGCGTTAAACACTACCAATACGACCGTGCCGCTGATGTGGTCATAGTAGGGATCTCTGCCGATGTCCCGAGCACCTGGGCGATAGCCAGATCACAGCTGTAGCGACTCCCCAGCCAACAGTTATTGTTTGCCGTCGCAAGTGCGACAACAACAGGAAGGAGCGCGGGCGCGGCCCGGCGTCGACAATGCTTACCTACGCTGTCCCTACCGCGCCCGCTGTGCCAGTGGAGTTAGAAGCGATGCGACTCGGCGCGCCCCACTGCAGAAGAGCAGCTGTCCCTATCACTCGCCACTAATATGGTGGCCAGCCTACCCGGAGTGCAAAGCTGACTGCCCTCGCCTCAGCGAGTGGAGTCTAGCCCACGAAGGTGCCTGGCGGGAGCACGCGACGGTGGCGGATCTGGCGCAGCAATATCAGGTGCACCCGAACCAGAGTTACGCCTGAAAGAAGCAGCGTCTGGATTAGGCAGCGCGGGGCGTTCGAGAGCAACGGCGACGGCGCAGCCGCACGAGCGCGAGATTGAGAAGCTGCACGCCAAGATCGGCCAGTTGATCATCCAGCGGGAGTGTTTAGCGAAGAGCCCCGGACCATGAGCGCCCCGGATCACCGCGTGCTCGTCGACCGCAATCATGGAGAGCTGTCGGTGCGCCAGCAGTTCCAGCTGCTCGGCGTCGCGCGCTCAAGCGGTTATCAGCCGCGCTCTGCCGTCAGCGACGATGACGATTCGGCGCTGATGCTGCGGGTCGATGAACTGTTCATGAATTGGCCGTTCCTCGGCTCGGCGGGTGATCGCGATGCTGCTCGCCCGGGGCCATGCCGTTAATCGCAAGCGCGTGCAGCGTTGATGCGCAAGATGGGCATCGCGGCGCTGGGACCAAGGCCGAACACGACGATGCCGGCGCCGAGCCACAAGATCTATCCCAATTTGTCGCGCAACTTGACGATCGACCGGCAACCAGGTGTGGGCGGCCGACATCACGTATCTGCCGATCGGCCGCGGCTTTCTTCATCTCGTCGCCATTATCGACTGGGCCAGCCGTGGGTTCTGGCGTGGCGGTTGTCGAAGACAATAGACGTCTCGTTCTACGTGGCGGCTCTGGAAGAGGCGCTGGCGAAGTACGGCACACTGGAGAGTTTCAACACCGGACCAGGGCGGATTCAAACGGTCCGTCGCAACGCCCCTGAAGTTGGAGGTTGCGATGAAAGTTGTAAGTCGACGTTCGGTGCGGTCAGGACGAGCGCCCGCCATTACGATCACCTGGCCGGCCGTGAGCGGCGAGACGCAAGCAACAGAATGGATTTTGGAAGGCGACTGCCACAGGGCAGAGCAGCGAAGATGCTGCGCTTGAGGCCGGATTATCGCAACCTGTCGGCAGCAGATTGTTCCGAAAGGCAGGCGGCATGCCACCAGTGATGTTCAGATCTTCGGCCAAGCCTCTCTCCGGGCGCTACCTTTCACTGGCTGAACGCGAGGAGATCGCCCTTCTAAAGGTGCAGGGCCATTCCATACAGGAGATTGGGCGCCGCTTGGGACGGGCTGCTTCGACGGTCTCCCGTGAACTGCGACGGAACGCCGCTACCCGCGGCGGCGGGTTGCAACATCGGGCAACAATTGCCCCGTGGCATGCAGACCGATCTGCCCGCCGGCCCAAGTCGACCAAGCTTGCGCTCAACGCAACCTTGCGCACTTATGTGGCGGAGAGACTTGCCGGCGGAGTTGTAGCCCCGAGCGGAGCTTATATTCCGGGCCCCGCCGTTCGGTGAAGGATCGACGATGGGCCAAAGCATGGAGCCCTGAGCAGATTGCCCGGCGCTTGCCGATCGACTTCCCGGACGACAAGACGATGCGCATCAGCCACGAAGCCATCTATCAGGCTCTCTTCGTACAGGGCCGCGGTGTACTACGCGGCGAGCTGACGGCCCTGCTTGCGAACCGGGCGCGTGTTGCGCGTGCAAAGCGCGCGCGTACGCAGGCGAGGCAAGAACTTCGTCTCGCCGGCGATCATGATGAGTGAGCGCCCCGCTGAAGCGGCCGATCGAGCAGTGCCGGGATATTGGGAGGGAGAGACCGACCTCATTCTCGGTCTTGGCAGCTCGGCGATGGGCACGTTGTCGAGCGCACGACGCGCTTCACAATGCAACTGCACCTTCCCGGCTGGCGGGGCATGGCGAAGTTCCACGTAAGAAGAACGGACCTGCACTCGCGGGACACGGAGCGAAAGACGAGCGTGACGCGATCTCGCGCACGATCATCACTTTGCCCGGAGAGCTACGTCGCACGCTGACTTAGGATCAAGGAGCGGAGATGGCTCAGCACGTCCGCCTCAAGTCGATGCGGGTATCCGAGTCTACTTCTGCGATCCTCAAAGCCCTTGGCAACGCGGCACTAACGAGAACACCAACGGCTTGCTGCGGCAGTACTTCCCGAAAGGCACAGACCTGAGCATCCACAGCGCCGACGAGGTATCCGCTGTAGCAGCGGTCCTGAATGCCCGACCGAGAAAGACACTGGGCTGGAAAACGCCGGCAGAAGCGCTTGACGAATTATTATCATGAGTGAAAAATTGGGCGTTGCGACGACCGTTTGAATCCGCCCAGTTCACGGTGCGGCCTTCACCGGCGCGTTGGCGGGCGCACGGGTCAAGATCTCCATGAGATGGCCGCGGTCGCTGGATGGACAACGTCTTCACGAGCGGTTGTGGCGGTCGCTCAGTAAGCGCTAGCCGCGACCCTATTGAAGCTGGCTTGACGTTTTGCGGAACCGCCAGGGCATGAGATCCTCGATTTCGCTTTGGGGATGGCCGGCAATGATCGCGGTGAGCGTTTTCGGCGATGTAGGCGACCGGTTGACGTCGTTGAGCTTACAAATCGCCACGATGGATGCGAGCAAGGCCCAGCTTCCGGCTCCGACCTCATGACCGGCGAAGAGCGCGTTTTTTTGGTCAAGCAGATCGGCCGGATCGCGTTCTCAACCGGATCAGTGTCGAGCTCGAGCGCCCGATCTCGAGGAAGCGCGTCAGACCCTGCTAATGATTGAGCGCGTAACGGATGTCCTCGGCTAGCGTCGAGTCGCTGGAGATCATCGAGAGCTGTTTCTCGAACCACGGCTGCAACGCCTGAAAGAGGGGCAGCGAGTTTTCCTTCCGAGCGACCAGTCTGATGTCCGGCAATGAACCGCGCACCATGGCTTCGATGGTGTAGAGCTGTGCGATCTGCCGGACGCCGGCCTCGGCGACTGGGGATTTACTGTGGCGGACCAATTTGACGAAGCGCCGGCGCAAATGGCTCCAGCAATGTACGAGCGTACTCGGCCCTTGCGGTCGAGCGACTTCGATCAGCCCGATCGTGACAGTCATAGGCATCGCATTGCAGGAAGGGTCCGTTGAAGCCGTGGAACTGCTCAGCGAAGGCGCCGCTGCGACTGGGTGCATATCGGAACGGCACGATCGGCGGACTTGGGCCGCTATGGCCCCGATCGTCTGAGACGATCGCCCAGAACTAGGCTTCTTCGTTTGGCCCCACCCGGGATCAAGCACCGGCGCCGTGGTTTCATTCATGAACACGCGATCCGCCGCTGCCAGATGGCGCCGCATGTGGTCGGCAACGGGCTGCAGATGGAGAGCAGGCGCGACCGGGCCAGTTGCCCAGTGCCGCCGGATCCCCTGGCGCGCATAGATCTCGGCCTGAGGGTAAAACGGCGTATGGTCGCCAAACTTGGAGACGATCACTTGCGCAATCGCCGCTTCGGTCGGTAGTCCACCACGTACGACGTGCACCAGCGCGTGCGCTTGCACCACAGAACCGGTGCAGCGGCGGCAGTTCGAGCGGCGCGTGACCAGCACGCGCCATTGTGCCGGGATCACGTCATGGCGCTTGCTGACGTCCTCGCCGATCTTCGTCATTGCGCCGCAATCGCACGGCCCAGAACGTACTCGCGGGTCCGAGGATCCGCTCCACCCGCGGCAAGAGCAGGCAAGCAGCCTCGATTGCGATGACGCTGATCGGATCCAGCGCGCGATCGTCCCCTGATGACCGCCGCAGCCTTCTCCTGTGCCGCGTCCAGAACGCCTTGCGCGATCTCCACGTCTTCGAGCGTTAAATGGTATTGATCTGGCCGCAGCTTCTCGGACTTTGCTCCGAACTTCTCTCGCCGGGAATCACCTCCAACCGGCGCCGCGCGTCTTCCGACGTAGCCAGCGCCGCTTGATGGTCGCTCAACGCTGCCTGCGTTTGCGCTAAAAGCGCCTTCAGGCGTTCATTCTCGTCCCGAAGCGTCGCGGTGCTCATGTGCCATGTCGACCACATCTGCGCCGTCGCCGCCATGCCAAACTCGGCACAGAGTCATGCTGCCGCACTTGTCCAGCGATCTAAGCACGCCGCGCTTCCTCCGGCCGGACCAACGGCCAATCCAGGCCCTCCAACAGCGCGGCAAACATCGCTGGCGATATCCGCATCACGCCGTCGCAATCTTTGGCCACACGAACTTGCAGCAATCAAGGGCGCTCGTGCACCAGCACCAGGCCCGTGCGATCCCACACCAAAATCTTGATCCGGTCCGCCCGTTTCGACCGGAACACGAAGGCTGCAACGCTGAAGGGATCGAAACCAAGCATCTGCTGCACCTTCGCAAGCCCATCGTGCCCACGGCGGAAGTCGACGGGCCGCGTCGCGATATAAATCTTCAGCTCGTAGCCGGGGGCAATCATAGTGACGCCCGTACCGCGGGGATCACTCGAGACAGCTGCTTCCCATCTATCGCAGCGTCCGTCCGTACGAGTCGCAATCTCGAGCTTGACTGCCGGAACGTGACGCTTCCCGTTTGACCTTCCTACATCTCGACGACCTCTGACCGGACGGCTTATGCCGCCACAGTCGGAGCTTTATAGACCCCACCATTGGCCATCGAAGCCCAGACGACGCGGGCCATTGGTTGCCGAGTCCCTGCCGACGAAGTCCCAGGGCCGCAGCCCTGACCGCAATTCCGGCCGCCACACCAGGATGATTTGAGCGTTACGGCAGGTCGGCAGTTGAAACTCCAAACGCCCCGCAGCCTTCTCGGCGCAACGCGATTCACGCTGGTCAAGCTCCTTGTTCTTCTCTCAGGCAATTGCAGACGCGACAACCATAAGCAGTTCTGCCCGTAGCTATCCCTTAGGCACCGAATGGCCCGCTCCGATCTCGCCTCGTTCGAAAGGGCCACGAACATGCCTTTCGCGGCTGACTGGTCAGCAGCTTCGCCAGCTGTGCCTTACGATTGTCGGAGTCAGCCTCGGACACGAGGTCTGGCCGGTGTCGGCGAGAATCGCTTCAGCCCGGTATGGCAAGCCAACGTCAGCTCCTTAGCCGATCTTGCACGGCCGACTGATGCTGAGCTTGTGAAGCCCCAACAGGTCTGGCTGCCCAGTTGCCAATTTCGTGACCAGCGCGCGCGTGCCGTCCACGACAAAAACGCCGTAATCATAGCCGTTCTGCTGGTGCGCAATTCTGCGGAGCGTCGGCGGAGCAATCGTAGCCCCCATAGCTGGTAGTTTGTAAGTGCTGCTGGATAGTTCAGATCTCAGGAAGGATCAAGCGATTGTGACGCCGAGCTTTCCCGCCGAGCGCGCAATGCTTTCGCCAACGAAGTTACTGACATCCCGCGAGGTCAGGCCCACGGTCCGATAAGCTGAAACAAGGGCGATCAGGGCCGAATGTTACGGGGTGGTGGTCGATGAGAAAGGTCGACAGACCAAGTGACCTGAAAGCCCCTTTCCGCCTACGCTACCAATCCGCATGGCAGCCTAGCACCGGCAGAGGTTCCACCTATCGATGTGGAAACTCGGTTTAGACAATCAGGGCAGCTCTGAACCACCGTTTCTGGTAGTTGTAAGTCAAGCGATGCGGTCTAATGTGGGGTGCGAGTTGCCCGACGTCGGAGACTGATGGCACGAAGAATGGCGTTGAACACTCTACGATAGGGCCGATCGCTGAACCAGACTCTAAATCGATCGCGGGGATGGTCTCAATATCGCCACGGCCGGCGAAAGCTACCAAGAAAGGATAACGCTATCCATGCCACTAGGCTCGTCCAAGCCACGACTGACAAGACCCCGATCCGGATATCCGCGGCCTTACGTCGGCGGAAGCGGACCAAACGCGTCCTTGCTCTCGTTCATGAGCACTTCGTTTGCCTAGGCGGTTAGCGATGTGACGATTTGATCAGACTAATTCTCTCGCGATCCGTGGCAATGAGTCAACGCCCTGTTTGCTCTCTCCACTATGCCAGCTTTCATCTGTCGCTATATCTCCCGCGCTCCATCTGGGCTATTTACAATGATCTCCGTTGCGATGCATGAAGACCGCCTCTCACGAACATCAACCCTATACGCGAGTCCATACTCTCATCATCGCAGTTGGGGCAATATCCGGTCCGGCCAGTGGTTGTGGTTCCTTTATCGATGCTGACGCTCATCAGTATGCCGGAAGCTTACGTTCAAGATCTGGCAATGATGGAGCGGTGCCTAGAGCTCGCTCGGCGCGGTGCGGAGCACGGAGAGCTGCCGTTCGGGGCTGTCATTGTTTCTGAAGGAGAGATCGTTGCCGAGGCGGCAAATTGCGTTTCGTCGGAAGGCGACGTAACTAGACACGCGGAGCTAGTCGCGCTTTCTCGTGCACAAAAGAGTCTGAAGCGAAAACGTCTGCCAGATTGTACTTTGTATTCGATCGTCGAACCGTGCCCGATGTGTTCGTTTCCTACCAGAGAGGCGCGAACAAGTCGGGTGGTTCTTCGCGCTTTCCTCTCCGGTGGTGGGCGGATACTCGAAATGGACCGTACTGAAGGACGAGCATCTATCCAGTAAACTGCCTGAGGTTTTTGGAAGTCCGCCGGAGATCGTATCCGGACTGTTGTCCGCGCGAGCCGAGCAGGTCTGGCGTGACTGGAACCCGATTGCTTGGGATACATGAAACGAAGAGGTTGCTTTGGACCGGCCGCGGAGTTGCCTGAACGCCATGCGTCCGCACCGCGGCCCATCGTATCCTGGAGCGGCTTGACCGCCTTTTTCGTTGCGCCGGCCCTTTCGATTAGCAAGGCCTTTTTGCGCTCTCGTCCGAGTTCGAAGTCAATCCTTCCCGAATATCCGACGCAACAATCGCCTTCCAAGACAAAGGAAATTGAATGACAAAACCGCTTGCTCTTGTAACCGGCGGATCATCCGGCATCGGGCTTGAACTGGCCCTACTTCTGGCTAAGGACGGTCACGATCTGGTAATCTCAGGTTTCAGTGATCGTGTTCAGCACGCAGCTAGTGAACACCGGTCGCTCGGCGCTGAGGTGATTGCTTTCAGCTCCGATCTGACTACGGCGGAGGGCAACGAAGTTGTCATCAAAGTAGTAAGGGATACTGAGCGGCCATTGAAGATTGCTGTGCTGAACGCAGGGATTTCCATCGGTGGCACATTTCTTGAAATTCCGCCGGAACGGCATTTGGATCTGATTAGTTTGGACGTCATCTCCCCGGTCCGTTTGACTTATGCCCTACTGCCAGGCATGATCGAGAGCGGGGGTGGGAAGTGTCTGTTTGTCAGCTCGCTCTCCGCCACTACGCCTACGCCTTATGAGACAGTTTACGGTTCCTCGAAGGCATTCCTGTCGTCCTTCGGCCACAGCCTGCGCGAAGAACTGGTTGGCACGAATGTCGGGATCACCATCTTGCAGCCGGGAGCCACCGCAACGGCATTCCATGCTAAGGCCGGCATGGGATCGACAGCATTTGCTGACAATAACTGGAAGAACGATCCGGCCCTTGTAGCACGCCAAGGCTATCACGCCCTCCTTACTGGCGAAACCTGCGTGATAGGAGGCGATGAAGCCACCCGAGAGGCTGCACGTCTGAACAAGGTGCTGTCTGAGAAAGAAAAGGCTCATCGTCATGCGATGCTGGCTCGACCGCACTAAGGAGCAATGGCATTAAGTTCGATAGCCTGAAGCTCTGAGGTAATCGGCACATTCCTCGGAGGTGAAGGCGTCGAGTGGGTGTGTGATTGCGGCCCAGGCCGCAACGGTGCGCGGGGCAGCTTTGCGGAGCGCAGGTGCTTGAGCTTGCCGACCAGCCGAACGAGTTGACGCCCTGGAGCAGGCCGCTGGGAAAGGTTGTAATCTTTGAGGCTATCAGCACCAACATGAGTGATGTGCGGATTGACACTTCGCGGTGGGAGCGCGAGTACGGGAAGAAGCCAAGGGGGCGCCGCTATTGGCGCTTCCGGATCATATCGCCCAGTATTTCGGCGAAAGACTATGAGTTCAGGACGGAGATCCCATTGATGTTCCCCAGGGCGCGCAGGGCCGCAGTAGAGAGGGCGCGGCAACGTGGTTCGGATCAAGTCGTGGTGCTACCGTGAGGAACGATGGCGAGTTGGACAATCGAATGCATAGTTTACCTCAAGACGCGCCGCTACGTAATCGCCGGCCTGGCAAGAGTATGAACTCGGTCAGTCGTGGACGAACAAGGCGCGCGTCAAGCCAGCTTTGAAGAGTCGTTGTTCTCACAAGTAGCGCGCGAGGTGGAATCGAGGAGTACCAAATCGCGCGGTGCCGCTGCGCGCAAGATGTCATTCATGCGCCATCCCATCTTCACCTTCGATCACAAAGCGGCGCCCTGGCAGCTGCTGTAAGGCTATCGCATATTCAGTTTTATGCACCCAGTACGGCTGATGTCGCGTCGCGGGAAAGACCTCGTCGAGCGTCGTCCAAAAGCCTAGCGCGCCGTCACCAACGGCGATTTTCGGGACGATCTTTAGCCCGCCGGTTTTCGCCTCGACGAGCAGTTCGTGCCAGCTCTGCGCGTGTCGCGCACGCCGACCTGGAAGCCAGTGAGTTCCTTCTGGCGTCCGGCGTCGCGCCGATCAGCAACGGCATGCATTCGCTGTGGTATTCGTGCAAGGACAACATAGGCGCGGTTAACCACGGTATGGCTGCACGGTGGATGGATTGTACGGGCCTCAGAACCTCTTGGCGCGCTCGACGCCCGCTCTAGGAACAAAATGGCGCGTATCGCGTCGGCCTTGATGGTCCTCGGTGGCGCTTACCAAGCTCGCGGGTCTGGCGTGCGTAACGCAAGGCCAGACGCCGGGAGGGAAATGCGGTAAGGTCTAACGGAGATTATGGCAATTGGTCAGGATGGGTTTGGGAGAATCAACTGGTTGATGAGCCTGGCGACGAGGTCATGCGCCTTCAGCAGCCGCTAGACCGATGCCTCGGATAAGGTACTTCCGTTCGTCGGTGAGCCGCACGGCTAGCTCGCGTCGCGACAGCTTAGGAATAGCGTCAGCTCGATGATCTGGCCCCGCACATCGTCGGGATGCGATTCCAGACCCGTATCTGGTCGAGACCGATGATCGGCCACGCTTCAACGCCTCCTCGGCGTGTCACTGTATCTGAGCTGCTCCTCAAGAGCAGCTCGGGCGTGATGACCTTGCCCCCGGGGCTTAATCCAGTTTGAAGTTCGTTCTGGCCCACGACGAGGACCAGAGCATGAAGCGTAGCCGCTTTACGGAAGAGCAGATTATCGGGATCTTGAAGGAGCACGAGGCCGGGGTGTCGGTCGCCGATCTATGCCGCAAGCACGGCGTGAGCGACGCCAGCATCTACAAATGGAAGGCCAAGTACGGCGGGATGG
>Ga0214543_1004396_pt1 | contig 26771 bp, 14 predicted proteins | sample CNSS2metaG_FD_160094 | JGI IMG/M metagenome (GOLD analysis project Ga0214543, IMG submission 160094) | Root nodule microbial communities from cowpea collected in UCLA plant growth center, Los Angeles, California, USA - CNSS2 | ecosystem: Host-associated > Plants > Roots > Nodule | place: USA... | reverse complement strand
AAGTAGATGAACCCAAACAAAGGAGAAAGCAAGAAAAGCTAATTAGAAATGCTAAACCAAAAGAGAATTGAAATGAAACATGACTAGAAGGAGGTTCAAGAAGTGACAAGCAAAAAATTAAAGGCTGAAAAATAAAAACAAGCACCACAAAAGGAACCTAGAAAGGAACTAGAATAAATGAAAACAACAAAAACAACAAAACAAAAGTGCTCAATCATATGGCTGAAGTACTCATTGCAAAGCAGTAGCAAATGAAGTGATGAATTGACTTCCAAAGCAAATCAATAATGAAGCAATATAGAGTACAAACTCAAGCCAAAATTCATGTGAAAACAAGCACTAAAAACACACAAACACGCACAAAACAGCAATGGAACATTGAATTTTTGGAAATTGCAGTGCCAGAAAACAGAAATATGAGCCTCAACTTGCGTGATTTTTCATTTTTTTTGTACTCAACATTTTTGAATGATTCTTTTTTTTTTTGTATTTTTCGTCTAGATGTTAACTAAATGAGGCAAAAATCAGATTGAATTTTGGTGCACTGAGTTACTCACAAAAAATAAAAAATAGAGACTGTTCATGCAGTGATTTGGTAGAAAACAGAAGAAAACTGGAGCAGATTTGCTCTCTGAAATTAGAGGAGATGTTCTATGGAAAGCATAGCTAAAGAACTTGATTATGGACTGAAATCAAGCATGAATCATAGAAGAACATCTTAGATACACAAAAGTACAATCCAATCGGTGAAATGGATGAAAAACAGTGAGGATTCAGGCCTTAAACATCCACACACTTCCTTGAAGGATCATAGTGTTTTGGTTGTGAGATGTGGCTCAGAAACTCAACCAAATCAGTAAGCAATGAAATTGAACGGTGGAAAAGAGGAATTAAGGCACAAACAAAGCATAGAACATGACTTAAACATAATTGGAATGATAAAATGAAAAGAAGGACTGAATTCACCGAATAAAAATGCAGAAAACTCAAGAACCAAAGAACAAGTGCTGGAAAACGAAAATGGAACCTAAAACAAATTAGCACCAATGAAGCAAGGAGTACTACAAGATGAATCAATGGAGATTCATGTAGCCTCAATGTCAAACGGTGGAGAGCAACAAGAACATGAAAAAAACAACAGCAAAATTGAAGAAAACAGTGGAGAAGAGAGACAAAATGGAAATTGAAACAAGAGACAAGTATGGACCAAGAACCTTACCCAAACCAAGAGGATGGAGGCACCAAAGGCTTGGATGGCTCTAGATACCAATTGATGGATGTCCTTGGTGTAGGAGAGGAAGGAAATCCATGGAGAATGATGAGGAGGAGATGAAGTGCAGCGGAATTTGGAGAAATAGATGAAAGTAGCTCTCAGAAATGGAGAATTTGGTGAAGATGAAGAGTAGATGTGGAGCTATGGTATGGAAGGTGGCTAGAGGAGATGAAGGAGAAGGTTAGCCATGTATGCTCTCAAGTTAATAGAAGTGTGGAGTGATCTCAAACACTAGCATCTATTAGCAATTCAAGAGTAACCATTACAATATTTGAGTGGCTCTATTTATAGGCACATGGCCGACCAAATGAAGAGAAAATGCAACAAATATGAAATGCAAATGTAGCTTGGAGAATAAGCTTGATTGTAGACCATGTGATGTAGTAGATGAGTCTTGATGATGCCAAGTGGCATATCACACTCTCCTTGCCCAAGTCACACGCACCATGCTTCCATCACATTCTTCTTGCTTAGTTCATGCTTTGCTTGCATCCAAATGGAGAGTCACTCAAGTAATTCTTGGCCAAAGGTAGCAAATTGGGCTCGGCCCAATTGATCCCAAAAAGTGTTATAGCTTTTATTGAAAGCAAAGCCTAAACAATGGCCCAATTTAAATCTAGACTACTTCCTTCATGCATCATCTCATATTTTAGAGATTTCTTTAGCCCATGTGGATAATGTAAAAAGCCCATGATTGACTTGATCATCTTGTGAGAGGCCCATGTGAATATTTCTCATCATGCTTCTAGTGATTGGGCCTTGATGTGGGCTTTGGCTTGTTGATGCATTTGAGGTTGGGCTTGTTGGGGTCACATCAATGGGTATGGAGAATCCCCGATTTTTTCAATTGGGTATGGGGATAGGGATAGGGATGTACATATCCCCGCCATAATACCCGTCCCCACCATATCTCTATTATCGTTTAAATTATTAAAATATTCACAATTAATTAAATAACCATATATATATATATATACTTTTTATTTTTTATTTCTTCTAATTATTTGGGTTGTCACGAAACTCATTCGCATCTCCAATATATTTTTTATCTTATCATAACCTTTATGTAATTATGTTAAAATGATGTATGTCAATTAAAAAAATTTGATGTCTAACATTTGAATATTTCTATTATTTTTTAATATTTTTATTTATTGTATATTTTCCTTTCACATTAGAATGTTTAATACTCTCAATTTAAGTGTTTAATAGCATAAACCTTTCATTTACTAGGTAATATAAAAAAAAGCTTTACTTATTATTATTAATTTTTATTTCATTTGAAGAACTTTTTGGTTTTGTAAAACAATTTTTGTAATTTCTCAACCATTCAATTAAGTATATATGTTGATATTTGAAAAGTTTTCTTAGATCTCTAAGATATTTTTCATCTTATCATACATTTAATTATACATTTGTTTTCCTTTTGTGCAATTCCTTTCAATAGTCTCCAAATTGTTTATAAGACACATATTTGTTAATTTTTTAATATTTTTATTTCTAGTTTATTTTCATCGTGTAGAATACTATTTCGATAAATTTTATCTAATTATTTTTTATTTTCTAATTCATTACAATAATACTTTAATTTTTTTTCACTATAATTGTGTAAATATTTTTTATTTACTTCAATATAAAAATTTAATGTAATTGCCATGAACATTTTCTTATCACCATATATTGGAGTTCAAAAGATACAATATCTATGTTAAAATTTTATTATTATATTTATTATTTATTCTTTGTGTCATTTTGATCAAGTGATGTATTATAACTTTTATTATTGTATAAAAAAAGATTCTTTATAATTTAAAAAATTGAAGTAAACAAACATTTAAAATATATTTTAATTTGAATATTTTTTTCCTTTTATATCTTTTTTTTTAAAATTTGATCAACTAGGTTTCACTAATGTATGCAAATTTAATAAATGTTTTGGTTCTCATGAAATTTTATATGGTATTCTAATTTAAAATGTAAATAATTATAATTTATTTCAAAGTATTTGATATCGAAGAAACAACCATCCTCATAATATTGAATATTTGATAATTTTATGTTTACTTTACCGTAATTTTTTATAATTTTGTAAAAATTAATTAAAATTAATAAAAAGTAGTAAGAAAATGGGTATGAGTATTGATACGAGATTATACCCGTTATCCGGTGGGGATAAGGATGGGACAAAAGTTTGATACCCGTTAGGTTTAGGTATGCGGATGGGGATGAATTTTTTTTACGGGGATGGGTATGGGATAGCGAAACCCGTCCCCGCCCCGCCTCGTTGCCATCCCTAATTGGGTACATATGAATTTTTGCGCAAAAACAAATTAAGAATATAAAATTGTTATATACAAAGTAGAATTGGTTGCTCAAGGTTTTTCACAAAAACCTGATATTGATTTGTGAAAAGACATATTCAATAGTATTGGATGCAAAAATATTGCAATATTTGATTATTCCAATTGCACAACAAGGTCTGCATTTACATATAATGGATGATGTCATAACCTATTTGTTCGGTTCTCTTGAGAATGATATTTATATAAAAATCCCTAAAGGATTGAATTTGCCCAATAAGGTAAATTCTAAAGTTATTCAATAAAATTGAACAAAACTTTTTATTGATTAAAGTAATTAGGACGTGTGTGGTATAACCGTCTTATTGAGTACTTGTTAAAAGAAGGATATAGAAATGATCTTTTTTATCCTTGTATTTATATGAAAATATTATAAAATGAATTTGCCATAATTATTGTTTATGTAATGACATAAACATCGTTGGAACTCCTAATGAACTCATAAAGGCAATTGATTGCACAAAGAAAAAATTTGAGATGAAAGATCTTTGAAAGGAAAAGCCTTGTTTAAAATTAAAAATTGAGTATTTAAATCAAGGTGTTTTTATACATTAAGAGACTTATATAATTAAGGTGTTTAAAATGTTCTAAATGGACAAGTCACGTCCATTAATAATTGTAAGGTCGTTAGATGTTGATAAAATCTCTTCTTAGACCTCAAGAAAATGATGATCTTCTTGGTCTAGAAGTACCATATCTTAGTGTCGTAGAAACAATAATGTATCTCACTAATTATACTCGACCTGATATTGCATTTGCTGTAAATTTTTTAAGCAAGACATAGTTCTATAACTACAAGAAGAAAATGGATTGGAGTAAAACATATACCATGTTACCTTAAGGGTACTATGAATATGTTATTTTACATATCCTCACAATGTCATAATGGTTGATCACAAACATGATATTTGTTCACATGTGATAGCACAATGATTTCATGATGGTATATGAAACAAACCATAACAACAACATCATCTAATCATACAAAATTATGAGAAAAGTTGTGAATATGTTTGGTTAAGGTCTATAATTTAACATGTGCAAAAACTTATGGCTATCCTTAACAAAGAAGGAATCAACAACCATATATGTAGACAATAATGTATTGTTCAATTGAAAAGATGATATAGATATTTAAAAGATTCATTCATGTAAAAATCTAGTAGGTCTATTTATAAAGTCTTTGCTAAGAAGAACTTTTGAACAAATGATTCACAAGTTCAGATGCCGACATCTTAATGATATAAGTTTACATGAGGGGCAAAAATAGAATATGTGATGAACAATATTGTATTAAAGAATACAAAATGTTGTACTCTTTTTCCTTCCCTAGGTTTTTATCCTAAAGGGTTTTTCCTGGTAAGGTTTTAACGATGCACATTCTATTATCAATGCACACCCAAGGGAGAGTGTTATGAATTAATGATAGTCCATTGATTTTGTAACGTCTTCGCTGGAAATTACTTATTAAAATAAATAAGAAATAAGATTTGTAAAACATGGCATTTATTCTCACAATTTCCCAAAAACGCGGGAAAAATTAAAAGTTCAATATCGCTTCCATAGTAATTAAAATCGTACTATTCAGTTATTACAAAACCAAACCATAAAAATTATAAAAGAAAATCATAATAAAACTGAGTAAACAATCCCGTCGTGATCCCCACTCCGTCTCTACGTATCTGCATGCTCACCTGCATTAACATTTGCTCCCATGTAACAAGTTACATGATCATCGCCACACACACACACAGATAGGGTGAGTTCATTTAAATAAAATCAAACAAATATAATATTAAATACAACGTCGCAACATTAAAACCCCGAGTTAGTATTCTTCTCCATTTTTCCTTTATTCTCCACTTCCCGCACTTGCATTTAGATGTCTAACATTTCTATACCCTTTAGGTGAGAACAATGATCGATCTTCGCTGCACGAGTGTCTACTCGCCCCTCTGACTACAGGCCACCACCTGATAGTCCACACGTGGGAATAACCTTACCACAGCATCTCACCGTGACACCAAGTGGAGCTCCCCGAAACAAACATAAAGTTTGTAGATGTTCCAGACTACCAAAACTCTATCAGAATACTCTGAAGAGGGCAATCACCCGAACCTCGCCGTACGAGCCACAACTCGCACACTCCACTGGACTTCCTAAACCACCAGGCTACAACCTAGAGTGGTCACGTGTTATTCCAATACGGGTTACACTCGTAACTGGACCCCCAGCCAAAACCTCGCATCATGAACATCACCTAAAGCTGTGTAGAAACCTTTCCTCGCGCACCATCACTGAACCAAAACCGCCTAGCGCGCATCCCACGTCGCTAGGCGGACACTGGGTCCAAATCGCCTGGCGGGCATCACACACCGCCAAGCGCCACGTGCCTGCAGAATCATCACTGCACCATCACCGCTTGGCGGACTCCGCCCTGCCGCTAGGCGCCACTCGTCACCACCGTCTGGCGCACCCGTCTCGCGCTGCCAAGCGCCAGTCTCCTTCCAGCCCCTCTATTGTTCCATTCCGCCTGGCGGAACCCTCCCTACCGCCAGGCGCCACGCGTCAACAGTGGCCACTGTCACTGATTTGTGTTCCGTCCGCCTGCGGCTCGCTCTCGCCGCCAGGCGCCATACCAGTAGCGCAATGCTACTGGTTTTTGGCACTTAAAACAGATCTCAATGGACCTTAAATCATACCACACACCAACTTATAGAACAATTATGACACACCAAGCATACTTCTATCACTAGAATATCATATACGCCTTTTTAATCATGTAAATTGTAATTACCAATGTTGCACAAACTTCTTAAAATAACACAAACAATATAGCATATCAACTACAACACCCAATAAACATAATTTTCATACATCCCTACATGTTCATAAAACTGAATTGAAATTCACACATTGCATTTGACATTTTGCTCATTTATTAGCATACCTTCTCTCTAACAATAATGCCCCATGCAATTCACACTTCTCGTTTTACCAAATTAGCATACTTTCTGGAATATATCTTAGCACATACAGCAAAACATTTATGACATCCATTTCATTATATCACTTTTCCCACCTTCGCTATCTCTAACCTTCCTTAATCCCTAACATGCCATATTCATATAAATTTTCCATTTTAGACATATATATTTATAATGTATTTCTAATTGAAGAACCAACACCACGAAATCCATGTCAATCAACCAAAATAGGGTGCACTGTTAGGCCGCCTGGCGGCAGTTCATGCGCCGCCAGGCGGTGCATACACATCTGGGTTCCGCCCAAATTTTCCAACACTGAATTTCACCCCAATTTTCCAATTACAGTACCCGCCTTCATCCTAACGTGTTTCTATATACACACACCATACAAGGTTCATACAATATTCATATTACAGTCAATTCTGGATAATCAACGCACCAATCATTGAAATTGCTCATGAATATTATCCCCAATTCCCGCATAAACCCTCACCCCCAATTTCATTCTCAAATTCAGGAAATTTCCATCAATTTAGTAACTACAAACCATAATTTATCATGCCAATTAAATTGGTGCAATAGAAATACAACCCAAAATATTACGGCATCACTAACAAACCAATCAAAACGCGACAATGGGAAGACGCAAGTTGTATCGCCTGGCTGGCCATCCTCAGCCGCCAGGCGGTTCATAAGTGAACCCAAAAAACAGACTAAAACACATAGGCCGCCTGGCGGCTCATGCCCTACCGCCAAGCGGTTTCTGGAAAAATCCAGAAACGCGAGCAAAACTTGATTTTAATAGGGATACAGGCTTTACTAGTTTCATACATTACATGATTACACAAAATAACTATTTAAAACAACGAAGGAACTCCCCTAACCTATATTCCTTGCTTAATTTGATAAGTTCTCTATTTCCTCCTTGATCGCCAATAGCCTTCTTGCTTTTCTTCCAACTCAGCCCCCAAACCTCACTCAACACTCACCAAAACTCACAATTTCGTGCTCTCTTCTGCAACCACAATTACAGCCCAACTAAACCTTCTTTCCTACCTCAAAATACCCTTTTAAAATGGTCTTAAAGTGGGTTTAATGTGAGAAAACGAAAATGGCATTAATCCTAAGTTAATTACCATTCAATATCCTAATTAACTTCTATTTTTCAGCCACCCTTGGCTGCCATGTCCATTAGAGTTTTCCTTTAACCCTTCAAATTCCAATCCAAAGCCAAAATAGCCAAAAATGAAGTTCAATTTAGGTTCCCCAAGGTTTGAACCCACAACTATGCAAATGCCAAATCAATACCAAACCATCATGCCAATTCATGTTTCTTGCTAACTAATATAATTTAATTACTATATCATTTCCCAACATGATTATATATATAAAAATATTAAATCACATAATTGACATACATAGGACTCAAACCCAAGCCCTCTCACACAATCAAAGTACTCTCAAAGCCAACACTTTTCCACATCATGAAGGTTAACATTTAATGCCATAAAGGCTTCTCCTACCCGCATTTATTAAATAATTATTTATTTAATTATTTAAATTTAGTGGGTCTTACAGATTTGATACAATTACTCATATGATTGATAATCATATGATTCATTACTCTTTATGTAAATATTTGTATTAACCATTTGATTTGTATCCTTTATGGGTTACATGTTATATCTATAAATAGGACTCTTCCTATCAATAATAAGACACACAAAAAAGTTATCTCCCATTTTCTCGATCTCTATTCTTCCTTTCTTCTCTCCTCTATTATTAACTTTATTTCATAACAAAAAGAATATTTTTCTTGTTAGTTGTGAAGAAAGTTATTTTTCCTTTGATTTGTTAAAGATAAAATCTATTGAACTAAAAATCTACCAAATTAAAATCTATCACACTAAAATATACCAAAATAAATGAAATTTCTATTTTTATTTTGTCACTTTTGTAACTTCTTATCTAAAACATTATAGTTTTAATTCCACTAGCTAACTAACGAATACGACGACTAAACCAACCAAATTTGCAGGTTTAACAAATTGGATCTGGGTCTATATGAATTGTCTACAATTATATGACTTTTTTTAAGATAGGGTTTAGTATCTCTAAGGTTCATAGACTGATTGGCAATTTTGGATCCATATACCCACCACTTATATGTCATTCGCATTTGTTTTCATGTTAATAAAAAGGCAATGAAATTCATGTTCATCCAAAATGTAAGAGGCATTTTATTTATTTCAACAGAAGACTCCACTAGAATATGAAGCTAAGGAAATACAGATAACAAAGTTTTTTATTTAGAAAAATTCTAGAAGATTTTCAACCAAATCTTTTAGGTATTCTTAATCACAAAAAATATATATGACATTTATGATTATTTAAAAAAGATATTTGGATAATATATCAGAAAGTATATTTGAGCAACAGAAAAGATGGAACTAAAGTCTAGTCAAAGTTCTATATAAAAAGAACTAGGAGAAGAGAAGGGAGAGTCTTAGCAACTCGAATTTTTTGCAGCTGCCATCCACGACATCTCTCACTTTCTTTCCATTATCTTTTTCATTTTTTCTTTCATTCATGATCTATATCATTTTAAGGTTGATTCCGCTGTAATTTGTTAACAAAATTTTGAAGTTAGAATGCAATAATTAGTTTGTTCTTTTGATTATTGTTATGGTTTATATTTTTTCTATGTCTTTTATCTCCAAATGAAGTAAAATTAATGGTTTTTTATATTGTAGCTAGTTAGCACGGTGTTTAATCTATATGCATAACAATCATATGAGTTCAAGGACTTTTAATGTTAATTAAGAAGTTACCTTGATTTTTGGGGAAAACTTTAATTAGAATTAATCAATAAATTAGTTTATTTGGTTAACTTTTACTTCACAAAAGAGGGAAAATAATATAAATGATTAGACATAATAATATTTAATTGAGAATTACTTTGGTTAAATTTGATATGAATAATTTAAATTTTTCAGTTTTAATTGAGAAGTTACTTTGGTTAAAAGTAAGGATGCTATCAAATTAATTGAGAAGTTACATTGATTGATTTGAAAATCTAAAACAATAATATTTAAATAATCGGTAATGAATCTATTTTTAAAATGCATAACAATAATTTTTAAAACAATAATCAACCTATTTCAATATGATTGTTTTAATGTCTTTTATTAATTTGTTGTTCCCTTCATTGTTATTAAATTCACTCTTTATATTTTTGGGTATCAAAACCTCATATTTTCCTTATAATAGTATTAGACATATTCATATTAGCATATCATAAGCATTTGCATATTCATTCTTTTAGGTTCATTTTTGTAGATATTTAGGCATATTATCTTTTGCATATTTTTGCTTATCATTAATTTTTACTAATTTTAATTGTTTTAGGCTAGATCTTTATTTTTATCTTTTATTATTTGTATTGTGTTTGTTTTGTAATCATTTTTGTAGGTTTTGTAAGAATTAAATTGTTAAAAACCGATTTTGTATTCGTTGGGATACGACTTAGTAATACTGAAGTTGTTATAGTTAAATACTTTTAATTTGATAGCATCAACGACAACTTATCAAATTTAGCATTGTCGAGCAATACAATTACTATTTTTAATATTTCCATTCTTATTTATCGTCTGCTACTTGGAGATTTATTTTATTTCTTTATTTTTAGTTGTTTAACGTGTATACATTTAATTTAGTTTGTATTTTTGTAGTCTTTATTTATTTTAAATTGCTAGTAAGATTTATGTTTTTGTTTTGATTAAGAATTTCTTTTTAGGAGTTTTTTAGACTAGTTGGGAAATACTCTGGTTAGGAAAAACTTGGTATTTAAGTTATCCATTGTGACACACCTATCTTTTCTGAGAATGAACCTAACGACATCTTAACTTATTTCTTTTAAAAACCTTTCTCTAAAGAAAGAATAAGAATAAGAAAACAAACAAAATCAGAGAAAATTTTTAGTGAACTGCGTAATGCATGACTTGAGCCATCCCAGATGAATTCCATCAAATTGACCTAAAGGTTGAAAGGAACTTGCATAAATTGTGTAGGAGATTTCCATTTGGGTGTTCTACTGAGGGAGTATCTTCATCATCTAAAGCTACCATTGAAACTATACCACCTACAGTGATAAACATATCTTTTGATCCTTTATCTGAATCTGTAATTGAAATAAACATGGCAGAAAAGACCTTAAGACAATTAGTTGCACCAAATGTGACTACCTCAACCATGTGCATCCAATGCCCATATGAAGAAAGTGAGCTAAAATGAGTTAATCCACCTTTTTGCCCAAATTTCATGGATTAGCAAGAGAAGACTCGTACAAACATTTGAATGAATTTCATGTTGTTTGTTCAACCATGAGACATACAATTGTGACCTACAAATGTCGACAAATTCATACTCTCCAAGCTTTCCAAAAAACCTTAGGAAATACTAAATGTACTGTAACATTTACATGTACTGTAACATTATGTAAAATGTATGAATCTTAAACACTAATGTTTTTCGGAAGCAAACAAAAGCTAAAAGCATGTTCATGTGAAGTAATCAAACCTTTCAATTTTAAACATCTTCAAGAAGTTTAAACTCATAAGTGATTCCCTTATATCCAAAAATATCATGCACAACTTCATCTATCTCAGAAACAATTAAAAGACAATCAAACTACTAGTGTAGAGTTAATTATTTAATGTATAATAATTTTTAAAACAAAAAATATATAAACTTACCACTGGATTTTCAGAAAATCCGTGTAACTAACTTTGAGTACAAATCAACATTTGCACATGATCAAGAAGAATGGAGCATCTATATTTGAAAAGTACACACCCACAATTGCTAAAATTTAACTCTGATGCCATATTAGTAATGAGAATACTAAGCACGTTCCAAACCAAAAACATTATAAAGAAAGTTTCCTTTAGGAAATGATAATAATTATAAAAGACGTGATGTGAGGGAAATAATGGATTATTAGAATTGAGGCGATTAAGAAAGAAGGAAAAAGGAGTGACAGTTAAACAAGAGAACTAGGCACTAACCTCAGCCTTTGCATCAACAACCTCATGAAGTACATAGGATAGTAATGAATTAGATTTTTGCTGGATTGTCTTGATGGCATAATTTAATGCATCTTGAACTTGAAGGTCATGTGTTAGCATATATTGCCATCCTGGTTTGTGGCCATTTGATAAGAAAGACAAAACCATAGTAGATTATATTTAATAATAACCACTTCAGGTTCAAATTCACTACATAATATACACGAGAAAGGGTTACGTGCAATTAGAATGGATTTGTGGACATAAAAGAAACCATATGATTTATAACATTTGTTTTGCCATAAATTAGAATAAGAATACATTATAGAATAGACAAAGCATAAAAAATGCTTTTGGAGTAGCCAAAAGTGTTACATGCAACCAATAATAAGGATTACACGCTACAAAAGGACATCTAGTTTGGTAACTCAAACCAAAACAAATGCAAAAAATATAGGATTCAAATCAATTCAATTTTTTTTCTTTTATTTGATCCTACCTTAAATTTCTTGATTTCTTTCTTATTTTATTGTATACAACAAAAACAGAGTAGGGGTTGGTATTCAACTGCTCACTTCCTCATTGGGTCTCATTTATGTTCAGCCACGACATTAAAAAAGTAAATCTGCTACACCTATTCCTATATCATCACTATGCCTCACCTAACAACTATTGCATTCTCTTTAATCATTCCATACTTTCCAAAGAGTTAAACACTAAATATAAAATGCTTACAAAAATAATTGTTGATCTTTTGACCTTCACCTTAGATTAGATTAAAGTGTTTTAAGTCCTTAAGATCATAAGATCCTACCTATTATGCACATTTATAGTAATATATGTATATATATAAGATATCAAATAAGAAAAATAATCTTAAAAATCATTAGTTCGTTACTAAGATTTAATTAAATTTCAATCAAAAATACGTAAGTCAATTGAAACCTATAAGTAAGTTAAAATTATAGCTCCAATATAAATGAAAATTTTATTTATCTATAGTCATACATTACAAAACAACATAAGAAATGGACATGTTTTCTACACCTCCTATAGTTAACTATTAGCCATAACTAGTATAATGTTGTTTGACACAGTAAAAAAAAACCATAAACTAATTACAAGTAAAAAGGGAGATATTGTTTGGAAAAATGTAGAAAAAACAAACTAGTATGGGCCACACCTAGCAGCCCACAACAACTAATTTTAAACTTTGAAGGAGATAATTGGTAAACTGCAACTATGATACACAAACAAATTCCAACAACCACATTCCATCTGTCCATCGTCAACAAGAAAAAATCAACCACAAACCGATCATATAACACATATTGAGAGATGACATCAAACAAGGAATTGTGTTAAGATGGATATAGTTTTCTTTTCTCTGCAAATTGGTTTTGGCCCACAACCAAAATGGCATCTCACTACAACATTAAATGTGTATGTGGTTTTTTGTCCATGGAAAACCACAATATATCATTATCTAATTTAACGTAGAAGCAAATTTATATCGTTTCTGAGATCTGCATCATTTATGTGCATATATGGTAGTAGATGCCAAATCAAACACTTGATAAGATTGGCAATTCCACAACTCTTACAATCTTAGTTTTAGTTTCTCATTTTACACTAATAAATAGTAATGTTATACTAAATTACCCAACATTAAAAAAATGTTTTGGTGATTCTAAAGGTATAACTTACTAACACTCTACTAAAAAAAATTAGAAGGATCTTCACGACTCCCTTTACACTCTTGATTCTTTTCTTTAAAAAGACTGTTTTAGAGCTATTTCAACTGGCAATGTGCAATTATTATAAGTTAACTATGAAAATATGAATCACAATTATTGACATAAGTGTACCCACAACAAGCAATACACAAAATAGCCAAGTAAACAAGAGTTCACTCAAAAGAAAACAATACATTTGAAAAGTGAGTAAGTAATTACCAGTGCAAATTCAACAAATGTAATTCAAGTTAAATGATGGTAATCCCCAAAAAGCCTCAAGCGATGAACCTAGATGAATAAATAAAAAATATTACAAAATATTTTACAGCATACTTATTAACCAACAATAAAGGGTATTTAACCTAAACGAATACACCAAAATAATGGAAAATTTCTCATATGGCACTTAAAGTCAACCATTAAAAAAAAAATACTATAATCCTAGTTCCATTAAAAGTTACAAATCTTTATGTTGAACCACGATATTAAAAAAGAAAAACTGCTACACCTATTCCTCTATCATCACTATGCCTCACCCAACAACTACTGCATTCTCTTTCATCATTCCATACTGCTTTTGAGAAATGAAGAAATTCAAGTATATATATCAAGACCCCAATAATGAAATAAAGAATCGATGTTGCCTTTGAGAAATGAAGAAATTCAAGTATATATATCAAGACCCCAATAATGAAACAAAGAATCGATGTTGCCGATTGATAAATATAAATCAAATATTGCATAAAGTATTTGAAAGAAACACTAACCTTATCATCAATTCTCTTATTCTATCACTCGGGTCGTTGCTATCACCACCGCCTTGTACCACTGTATGTTGCTGCCGAGCTTAACCGTAGACGATGGCAGTTGGAAAATATGAGGTTTTATTTGAACTTGGGTGAAGTATATTTAGGGAGAAGAAGAATTTTTGAATGATAAAGAAGAAGAAGATTTGGCAGAAAGATAATATTTAGGTTTTGAACGAAGGAGAAGGGGCTAACCCGATACTAGCTCTGTCCCAACCTACTACTTGGGGATAAAGCAAGAAAAAGGTTACAAACACAATAAAAGCTAAACCAAATGGGAGTTTATATAAGACAATATGGAAGATTAGCCAACAATGACAAGCAACAAAATTAAAAGTATTCAACAAAGTATAGCACATCAAATAAAACCTATGAATGACACTAGAATGAGAATAATAAATTTAAAACAGCAAGTAGATTGAAATCACAACTATGAAACTTGTTTAATCCTTCACTTTAAACCCAAGGCAAGGTAATTAAGTCACCTTAATCATGGTTAATCGAAGTAGGACTAAAGCAGCTCCAAAATGCACTTAAGTTTGATTTATCGTTCATTGCTAGTAAAGAAAACACATAACACAACCTCTACTTCACATTTTTTTCATTTTTTTATTCTTCAAAATTTTTCATTGATTTTTTTTTAAATCTTCGTCTATCTCTTAGCTTTCAAAGGCAAAAATCAAAACTAAAATTGATGCATCCAATTGCTCACAGAAATTCAAACACAAAGAGTTTTCGTGTAGTGAAATGAGAATTTCAGAAAATAGAAGAACATTTGCTCTTGGGAAAATGCAATGTTCTTGACAAATTGGAAGGATATGAAATTGATAATGATATAATATCAAGCATGAACTATTCAAGAAAATATAAGAAACATCAAAGATGAACCACTCAGTGAAAATGGCCTAGCAATGGCTTCAAAACAGATTGCTTTCCAGCACGTGAATTATGTCAGCACTTTTGCTTATATGCCAAGATTCAAAGTGTAGAACTCAATTCAAACGGTAAAAACATATGGAAAGATGACATTTAAGGAAATACATGACTTAGACAACATGTATAGATGCTTAAACGAAAACTGAAACCAAACAAACAAGATTTCACTGATTAAAATGAAGAACAACTCAATTAGAAATAAAAAAAAACGTTGTAGATTCGAAAACCAATGGAAATCCTATGATATGCACCGATTGATTCAAGTAGAATATGGATTTGAATCACTAACCAAGTGAATAACTCAAAACAAAGGATGGAAAACAACAAGACAATAAAAACAAGTGATGAACATGACAAAAATTGAAGCAAGGATCGAACACTTATCTCAAACCGCAATGGAGATGACTTGAAATGGCTATAGATGCCATATAATGAAGCTCCATGGTGGAATTTGATGGTTGATTGAAGCTTCCTTGTAGCAAAATGGATGAAACACCGAAGGTTGGCGATGTAGTGGCTGTGAAAGTGGTTTGGTGAAGGTTCCTAAGAGGTTAGGCCAAATTAGGGAGGAGGGCTAGAGGAGACATCTTGGAGAATGCTCCAGCAATTTGGACTCTAAAAAATGCAAGTCATGGAGTGATCTCAACATGTATTTGCATTAACAATTCAAGAGTAACCTTACAAAGAGTGTGGAGTCTCTCATTTATAGTAGAGAGCATCTCCTAAAATGAAAACCAAATGCAAGACTAAATGAAATGCAAATGCAAGGTGGCCATGTGAAACACATGTGTCTAGATCTAGATCTAGATATAAGATCCACAAAAAGTGGATCACATGCCATGTGGCATGTCACACTTTCCTCATTTAACACATGTGCTAAATGTGCAACTCATGGCTAAGGCTAGATGTAAACTTGGTCTAGACTTTTGCAATTGGGCTTGACAATTGCAAAAGCTAGATCAATTATGACCTAAAACTACTTCTAGTAATTTTACAATTTATTTTTAAAGCATGGCCTAAACAATGGACCCAAAAATAAAGTCTAATCTTATGTCTTGACATGTCTCTTGTTATTAAGCCTTTGAGTGGACTTGAGCATTGAGGTGCATGTGGGTCATGGAATAGGTCTTGACGTTGATCCAAGCTATAAGCCTTGTTGGGATCACATCAGTTTGGGGTACGGGGGCTTTGGAAAACCCCCTGATGTGCAGGCCACAAAAATGAAGCCTAGCTCTAAAGGGGGCGAAGGCTGACCAGCGATTGAAAATTAAAATGACAGCTCTAGATTTATATCATAGTTGATATTTTAACTTTTTATATTACTTAAGATTAAAACAAAAAATATATGATTAGAGGGCTTAAATGACCCCTCTTAGTTTCTTCTACTTATAATGAAAATCTCATACAAAGATACATAGAAGACTAAGAGACTACACTAAAACCTTAGGTATAGAACTAGATACGGCCGGAGATTTCCAACACTCTACACCTATATTTAGGATTAATGATTAATGATTAATGCATAGATGTAATAATTCTAACAATAGTATTACACTCTTGAAGTATTCTCGTTGCTCCAAAGATAGAAAATTTCATTTCTAACACATCAAAGAGAATATAATTTCTATATATGTCATAAAAAGCATTCATGGAACCAAATTTTTAATTAAATAACCATATTAAGCGAGGGATGTTATTATATTTCAACTTTGAAAAAAAAAAGAGACTAATTTAAGATGAATTTAGCTTATCTTCTATAGTTCACCTTGCGCATTTCATGTGTCATTTCAAATAAGATAAAGCTGTATTATTTTTCAAATAAAATGTTTACATTATAAATTTGTACCATAGATATGGATATCACATGCATATCAACGTTAGGTTAGATTTAATTAGAATAAAATTATTAAAGTGATGCATATATAAAAATACTATATAAAATATACGTAAATGACATTTTCTTTCTTAAACATATAATAAAATTATTTTCGTAGAATAAGTAGAAAGAAAATATAATATTTCACCTTTTTCTTTTAAGGAGAGGAGGTTCATTCTTTAAAAAAACAAAAAATAACAATACGTCCAAGTCTATTAAATTTCTAGAAAAACCTGCTAAAACTTTCACTTAATCACACTTTTTATAATAATATTACCATAATTAAAATAATCTAATAAGCTTATTTATTATGTAAAAAAATAATGAAATAGTAATATTCAACACAAATATATGAATGTCAAGTAAGTAGATGATGATTTCTTTCCATCACTTCTCTCATCTTGTTTCTATTTCATAATTTGGAGCAAAACAAAATGGATGTCTTTAGAATGGCACACAAGATTTGCAAGTCAATAATGGGTCAAAGAGACATAGATAATATCTTATAGAGGTACACTTGGACACATTGAAAACATTTTTTACATTGAGGAAAATCATATACTCTATGAAAAAGGTAAAATCGTACAAATAGAAAGGAATTAGAAAATACATCACAGGTAAAATCATATAAATTGGAAGGACTTAGAAAATACTTTTATGGTAGAAGTAACTTTTATAAGATACACTCGGTTATTTTATCATTAAAAATCTTGAGTTATAAATAGAAAATAGCTAATGAAATTCCATTTTATAAAAAATCATTATATCTCTACAAGATTCTAACTCCTATATCTACCTGTTTGGATATCAGAGTATGTTATAGGATTCATGGCAGCATGGTCTACAATCCTACCCGATCAATTTCTTAAATAGAATAAGTTCATCTTTTGTCTATCTTTTAAGTCTTTAAATTGATTTGTTACATGTGGGGTGTTGAGTTTTTGTATGTGTCATCTAAGGGCTCTAAATGAATCTCTGTCCGATTTGGATTGTTAGGATGTGAAGAAATCTTTGAGATGAACTTTCCATGTTCAAATATTGATTCATGTGTGAGTAGGAGTCTCTAGAGGTAATGAAGCATTTGGTCTTAGTAACTCATTTGGTCTTTGAGACTAAGTGGGTTCATGATATCTAGTGCATTTGTGACGAGATAATTTGTGTTACATTGTTAGTTGATTTTGGTGAACTAATAACTATTAGTGTGAGCTTAATGTATTTGTGTGATTGACAAATGTTATGACTCCAGCAAGTGTACCAGATTGCGCAAGTAGTAACCGGTAAGATCGGAATATCATTTCTTAAGAGACTCGTGTATACTAAATAATTGCGTAGTTAATAACTAATTTAAACTAAAGAATGAATCCATATTTTGAGTCCCAAGAGACTCGTGTATACTAAATAATTGCGTAGTTAATAACTAATTTAAACTAAAGAATGAATCCATATTTTGAGTTTTGTGTAAGAAATTAAATTTTGCATAAATGATTAAAATTAAACTTTGGAAGTTAAAGGCACTTAGTGAATGGAAAAGATTAGAAATGATATGAATTGATATTATCAGGGTTAGAATTCACCAACTATGCTCTCATGCAACTACAATTTTACATCCTCTACATCAATATGCTAATGTCAACCCACAATTCTACTCAAACCCTAATTCCTTTGTGGAATGAGCCTAAATTTTCTTATTAAGAGTTAATCCCTTGAACTCTTAATAAGCAAATCTGCATTATGCACTAGGGTTTAAGACAACCAATGGGTCAAGCCTCATTCCTAGATACAAGCCCCACTGAGTTTTCTTATTCCAAATCAAGGTTTCAAAAGATATTTCCACACCCAATGAACCAAATATCATGCAATGGATGGCTAAATCAATGCAAGCATTAAGTGAAGAAATAAGAAGACTAGCATTCAATGAAAGAGGGATTTATATATTCAAAGCATTGCAATTACATAAGAGTGCAGTGGCTACATCTAACCCCAACAAAAATGGGTTCAGCCCTCCATTGTCATGGGGAGCTCAAGCTTACAAATGGAAGAAATGGAAGAGAACGAGATACAAAGAGGAAGAAGAAGTTGTTCCCAATAGCCCTAGCACACCTCCATGCTCTCCAAAATGAGTTTGCTCGCACCTTCCACTGCCAAAGATGGTTTCCCCTCGAGAATCCAGAAGAAATAGGTTAAATTTTACCACATCAGCACAGGTGTCACTCAGCGTCGTTCCCACACCGCTCAACGTGTAAGACCCGTGGAATTTAATTAATTAGATAAATAATTAATTAATAAATACGGGTAGTGGGAGCCTTTATGGCATTAAATGTTTATAAAAGTGACGTGGAAAAGTACTAGCTTAAGTGGTTAAGAGTACTTAATTGTGTGAGAGGACTTGGGTTCAAGTCTTATGTATGCCTATTGTGTGTTATTTAATTATTATTGTTTTAATAATATGATTGAGCATATTGAATGATGACATAATTATCGAATTATATTAGTTAGCAAGAAATATTGAGTGACGCATAGGAGCAGATGCCTGGATTAATTGTATGATGAATAATTCTATTTTGCATGACTACGCTCATGTTAATTTTTTGGGTTTCTGAAAAATTTCAGAAACCGCCTGGCAGGTGATGAATTTCCGCTAGGCGACGCATCACAGTCTAGGCAGTTTTGGTTTCCTGCAGAAGAACCGCCTGGCGGCATATCCCTGGCCGCAAGGCGACGTAAGCCACACCATCCAGTTTCTGGGTTTCCTATGAACAGCCTGGCGGTGGTAATTGACCCGCCAGGCGACGGGAGCCATATTGGCTTGGATTTGAATTTTGCTGATTTTCTAGGCTGTTTGGATTAGTGGAAATAAAGTGGTAATCATGGATTGATAAATATAGAGATGATAAGTTGTGAAAATTCACGTGGTGCATGAGAATTAAGTTAATGTAGCGATATTGGAATGTTAGGGTTGATAGAATCGGGGGTTTTGGTGAATTGCATGTAATAGTTGTGATTGCACTAAAATTGTTGTTGGGGATTGTGAAAATCAAATAATTGTGGCACTGTTACCATGGTCATGTGCGAAATGGCCGAGATAAGCAGAAGAGAGCAGTGGAGACTGTCAGGGAGTCTTTCGCAGGTGCTTAAATTCTAGAAAGTTGCCCATAATTATAAGTACCGTCTGGCGGCACGAGGCTGGCCGCTAGGCGCCAACGCAGTGACAGTGAAGGTGCGTGGCTGTGATGGAAGGCACCGGGGTGGGTTCTGTTACAGTTGAACTTGGAACTGGGAGAATGGATTGGTGATATTCTTGGGTAATTAATGACATGATCCTCATGTATGAATTAACATAGTGGCTTAAACATTGAATTGGATCGTAGTAATTCTTTTAGGACTGATAATTGAAGGTTGATAGAGTGTAAATTATGGATGGGGGTAAGCTAAGTGAAGGAGGTCCAGAAACGTGACCTGTTTCGTGATAGGTTATATTTATAAGTGGAGTGTTGGTAAACATGTAAGAAGAACGAAAAAAATTTAAACACCAGCTGATGTTTTGAATGTGAGTGGAATTGGTCAAGATGGGAGTGTGGTGTAATTTTGTTAAGATATGGATGATGTGTCATGAGTTTTAGGCCCCTATGAGTGACTAATATAGTACTAAAAGTATGAGGTTAACAGTGGTATATGGTAATGTAGAAATGAAACTAAGCAAGATGAACTATTGGTAAACTTAGGTGGGTGAACCAAATGGGAATTAAGAACATGGGAAATTGAGTTAAATCACATGGTTTTGAGATTAATTAATTTGGAAAAGTTCAGTACTGGGGTTGTGCAAAGTGAGATGTAGAAATCAACGAGGGAGAACTCCAAAACCAGTAACTATCAATGTTACTGATATAGTGCCTAGCGGCAGAGTCGAAGCCGCCAGGCGATAGCTGCCAACAGAGAGCTAGGGACTGGGAGTGTGCCTGACGGTGAGGGTCGTCCCACCAGGCGGTATCTATAGCGAGGATGAATCAGAGGCGGTACGTGTCCCTTGCCAGGCGGTTTGGGAGCGGCAACGCCTGGCGGTACGTGTCCCCCGCCAAGCGATTTTGCTGCTGCAGCCTTGAGTTGCTAGATTCTGCATGCGTGATCTACAAGACTTTTGGTGATGCTTCAAAGGTGGAATTGTTGGTATCCCTTGAGTTTAGCTCGGGATAGGGGTTAAGCATGTGGCATTCATCGAGTTGAGTTCAGAATCACATCCCTCAAGTTGAGCTCAGGATGGCGGATGAACATGAGGAACCCTTGAGTTAAGCTCGGGTTGGCGAGTGTTGCCGTTGTGAGTGTGCTGGTTGTGGCTAGTACGGATGGGTCCAGATAGATTGCCCTCCTCAGTATTTAACTGATGAGTTTGGTAGTCTTGGGACGTTACAAACTATGTTCATATTTGGGAACTCCACCTGGCGTTACGGTGTATGATCCGTAGCAATGGTTTCCCACACGTGCTCTATCGGTTGTGGCCGATAGGTATGGCAGCAAGTCACCTTGAGGTAAACACTAGAAGATGTAGAACGCGAATAACCGGGTTGTGGCCAGGTGATATGGAATCGAAGGCGGGCTTTCAATTGGTGTGATTGCATGAAATATATATAAGTGATTGATATATGTATATAAATATAATGATATGTTTATCCTGTTAAGCTCACCCTATCTGCTTGTGTTTGGTGATGATCATGTACGCAGTACACGGGAGCAAATGATGTTGTTGTAGGTGGTTCTAGTGAGACTTAGCTACGGAGCGGGGATAGCATGGGGAGCTTTATATTTATTTAATGTTTTTGGAAATAAGTTGTAATCCTTTATTTCTCCAACTTTAGATATTCAAATATGGTTTTTAATTTTGGTTGTTGGACTATATTGGATATAATAAAAGTTTTAAATTTCCTGCGTTTTGGGGAAGTCCAACTCTGGTGCTCAGCATCCAAAAATGCGAGAAGAATGGCGCTCAACCTTGAATTCTGAAGCTGAGCGCTAGAAAATGCGAGAGGAATGGGGTTCAGCCTTGATTTCTGGCGCTCAGCGTTGGATTCTGCTATATTCATATCTTTAATTTTGGCTTTTTTTCTTCTTTCTTCTCTGGTTGACAACTTCTTTGGCTTGAGACAAAAGCTTTCTATAATAAAAGTTTTAAATTTCCCGCGTTTTAAATTTCTCCAACTCTGGTGCTCAGCGTCCAAAAATGCGAGAAGATTGGCGCCCAACCTTGAATTCTGAAGCTGAGCGCTAGAAAATGCGAGAGGAATGGGGCTCAGCCTTGATTTCTGGCGCTCAACCTTGGATTCTGCTATATTCATATCTTCAATTTTGGCTTTTTTTCTTCTTTCTTCTTTGGTTGACAACTTCTTTGGCTTGAGACAAAAGCTTCCTATCATTAAATTGGTCACAAAAATGGGGATTAGTGTTATAATTAGATCTATGTAACCCATATTGTATTTATTCACAAAAGCAAAGTAAAAGTGAGGATTAAGTGGTTTAAAAGCTCAAGAGGAGTTGATTTTGTTAGCAAAAGATAGCCAAGATAATGGTAAAAATCTACATTATCAACTCCTCCAAACTTAAAACCTTGCTTGTCCTCAAGCAAAAAGGTAACTTGGCCTAGATGAACAACACAATTGTAATGATCTAGCAACTCAGGAGAATATAGTTAAACAACTAAAACAGATGTCAATTGTGCTTGCTTTTATTTGAAAGATTGTTTGGCACATGTGTTTCATTAGCAAGGCAAGCTAAAGCTATGGTGCTCACAAAACAAAAGTTTCACAAGTCCATGCAAAAGTTTACAAGGGATTAACAATCATGGCAAAATGTTTCCTTGATCAATGGGAACCACTTCTCACAAGAACAAGTGTTTCACTCAAGCTCACTGGTATATGGATATAAACAACATTCTCTCCACCATCACAATGTCACACAATTTAACTTTGTTTTTTGTTCAAAATGGCTAATGTAACACCCTAACTTTTGAATGTCAAGAAAAGTTATAAAATTAACACTTTTAGCGGAAAAAACAATTATCGATAAAACGGACTTACGTAAAAGCCTTGAATTTAATTTATTAAATATCGTAATTCAAAACATTGATTGTCAAAAACCTTTCACATGTCAATGACAAATAAAAGAAAATTACACATCTTGAATATTTAATTTAAACAACTCAATGAAAATTAATGAAATCCCGAGTTCACCCTATCCTGTCGTCAATTTGCTCCACTGCAGAAGCATCTGCATTATCAACTACTCACGTATAACACACACGTCATACGATCATCGCACAAACACAAATAATACACAAAGCAAACAAATAGGGATAAGCTAACCATAACAATGATATATAATCATAATTTAGCAAAAGAAGATTGTGAATAATACTTAACATCACATTTATTTAAATAATATACTTAACATTATAATCACAATCACATCATGCACAAATACAATGACTATAATCTTAAGAAAAAGATCCAACTCATGACCCCATTGACACGCACCTACATCTGGGAATGATTTACTACACCCGGGAATGAATTATCTAGCAACCACCCATGGCATAAACTCTTTAAACCTTATGAAATATATTAAACCTGCAATCACTTATATAAAAGAAAGGCTTAAATAGTCATTTGGTCCTAGTTTTGGTCGACTTTTTTCACTTTGGTCCTACTTTTGAAATTGTTTTCAGTTTGGTCCTACTTTTTGTTATATTTTTTTCAATCAAGTTCTTTTTGCTAACACCGTTAAAATAGTTAACGGATGTGAACAGTAACCGCCACGTGTCATTTTGTGATTTTTTTGATTTTTTTTAATATTTTTTTAATATTTTTTAATATTTTTTAAAATTTTTTAAAATTTTTTTAAGTTTTTTTTAATTTAAAAAATAAATGTACACGTGTCAAGCCCATATCATGCCACGTGTCATTTTTGTGATTTTTTATTTTTTTTTAAATTTTTTAAATTTTTAAATTTTTTTTTAAAATTTAATTTTTTTAATTTTAAAAAAATCCACGTGTCAAGCTAATATCATGCCACGTGTCAGAGTCAGTTTTTTATATTCAACTAGCAGCAGACCGTTCATACGCACGGGTCGTGTTTTTCTTCGTTTTATATATTTTAATATTTAAAATAGATTTTATTGTTACTATATATAAATTAGTGATTTGAATAATTATTATTGTTATTGATTTAATTGTATAATGATTAATTTTATTGTTTAAATATATTATTAATTTATTTAACTATAACAATGTGTAATAATAATAGGTTATTGTTTAAGTAAAATGTAAATATATTATGTAATATAGTATTGTATAAATTAAATATAATATAAAATTGATGTTAAAATTTTTAAAAAGAAATATTGCATGTTATATTAAAATAATATATATACTTTGTATAATATATTACAATAAAATATGTATGCACACATCATTATTAAAGTAAAATAAAAGCATATGGTGTTATATGGTCATGTACAAAATATGTACGATGTGAAATTGATGTTAATTTTTTTAAATAGGAATACATATAGATATAAACACATGTATATTACATTAGAATAAAATGCGTATCCACATGTCATTATTAAAGTAAAATGTAAGCATATTGTGTTATATGGTCTCGTACAAAATATATAAAAAATAAAATTTATGTTAAAATTTTTAAATAAAAACACATATAAACACATGTATTTTATATTAAAATATAATGTGTATTCATGAGTCCTTGTTAAAGTAAAATGTAGGTGTATTATATAATAGTGTCCTGTATAAAATAATACAATATGAAATTGTGTTAACATTTTTAAATAGAAACACATGTATATTATATTAAAATGAAATGCGTATGCATAGGTCGTTGCTAAAGTAAAATGTAATATGGTCCCGTAGAAAATAAATATAACATAAAATTGATGTTAACATATTTAAATAGAAACACATTTTGATACAAACACATGTATATTACATTAAAATAAAATGCATATACATGAGTTGTTGTTAAAGTAAAATTTAGTCATATTATGTAATATGGTCATGTGTATAAAATAAATACATGGTGAAATTGATGATAAAATTCTAAAATAGAAACACATGTACATATAAACACTTGAATGTTATATTAAAATGAAATACGTATGCACGAATCGCTACTAAAGTAAAATGTTGTCGTAGTATGTAATATGATCTCATACAAAAAAAAATATAACATGAATTTGATGTTAACATCTTTAAATAGAAACACATGTAGATACAAACACATGTATATTACATTAGAATGAAATATGTATGCACGTGTTGTTGTTAAAATAAAATTTAGGCATAATATGTAATATGCTCTTGTATAAAATAAATACAATGTGAAATTGATAATAAAGTTTTTAAATAGAATTATATTAAAATAAAATGTGTATGCACTGGTAGCTGCTAAAGTAAAATATAGACATACTGTATAATATATCCCATACAAAAATAAAATATAATAAATCTTTCCAATCTTCGATAAATATAAATTCAACCTCCACTGAGTATTAAAAATAATAGTATTAATAAATAAAGAAATAAATTAAAATAAATTAGAACAATTCATTATATTTATAATAACAAATAATAGAAATAAAAATAACATTAATAATTGAACAAAAATATTAAAATGAAATAAAATTGTTGAATAAAATTATAATATAATAATGTAATGATAAATGTATTGCAAACTAAGGAAGATAATGTAAATATAATTAAATATATTGACAAAATATAATTCTACAAATAATTTTTGGACATCGTTAAAGAAATTTAAAATATTTAAATAAATCAACAAATAAATGTTTTAGTCCTTTAAATATTCCCAATCCCATTTCAAAATAAATTAATTATTACTTTGGAAAGTTTAAATTGGTACAAATTTAAAATAGAAATAACTAAATACAACTTTATCATTTTGACAATATGAACAACAAAAAATCATAAAAGTATAAGTGGAATGGACCAATATATTTGCAATCAACCTAATTTAAAATAAAAGTGTAAGATAGCTTATTACCGTATAACACTATCTAGATATGTTAACACTATATATCTTGATTTTACTTGTTACCATATAATACTTCCTTGAACCACAAATTTTGGCCAAATCTTGGAAAGATAACTTATTCATACAGTAAAATGCCTATTATACAAATAACGTAGTAAAGTAATATTAAAACTGACATTGTAAATAAAATGTAATAAATATATTCAATGTATATTGATTCAAAATTTGTTGGATAATAATTAAAGTAATAATTTAAAATAAAATATATTTATCGATTCAAATAATAATAACAAAATAGTAATTATAATATTGTTATTTTAAATGCCTAATTTTTTATTTTGTAATATTATGATTGATATATTGTAAATGTATTCAATATATATGAAATTCAATAAAACTAAGAAATTTATGAGAATAATAATTTAACTTGTGTACTTATTGATTTCGTTATGTTATGTAGAGTGATAAATATATTATTTAAATAATTATTTTGGTTATTGACAATAATAAATTTATATTAGCTAATACAATTAGTAACAATAATGTTTTTTTATAGCATTTGTTAGTTATTTGTTATATATATATATATATATATATATATATATATATATATATATATATATATATATATATATATATATATATATATATATATATATATATATATAAATATT
>Ga0214543_1004395_pt1 | contig 26779 bp, 12 predicted proteins | sample CNSS2metaG_FD_160094 | JGI IMG/M metagenome (GOLD analysis project Ga0214543, IMG submission 160094) | Root nodule microbial communities from cowpea collected in UCLA plant growth center, Los Angeles, California, USA - CNSS2 | ecosystem: Host-associated > Plants > Roots > Nodule | place: USA... | reverse complement strand
CAATCTTTTTGTGTTCAAAACTCGTGGATTAACTTTTTTTTTTCTTTAATTTCTTCCAACTCATCAGTTTCTTATCTTTTTGGTGAACAGATTAGGCCTTCTCTTTCATTTCCCAAAGAAGAAAAGGAGCATATATGGTGTCCAAGTTTTGTTTTCTTTGGCCCACTTTTTTCTCTTCTGTCTCAACTGTTGTTGTGGATTTAACAGCGGAGACAAATACATGAATGCCAAATAAATGAAGGCTCTGAATCTGTAATGACACCAAAACAAAAAAGAAGAGTGTGGTTTTTCTCAATAGGCATTGAACATGAGGCAACAAGCCAATTCATATGCTCCCTGTTCAATTCTTTGCAAAATCTGTCCAAATTCACTCTATCTCCTCAAGTTGCTTCACAGATAAATATTCACCCAAATCTCGTATCGAGTAATATAAAAAAAAGAGTAATAGACAAACATTATAGAATAAAAAGTTGTTTTTGGAGTTGTCGTCTTAACTCAACAGATAAGTTATATTTTAGGTAGTTACATGTTATTTGTTGAGTAATAATGTTTTTTTTTTCTGAGTAATTATCATAATTATATCTTTTTAGTGTCATGAGTAATATACATACATATTGACTTTATTAGTCATGTAATTGTGGTTTAAACAAGGCAGAGTAGGTAAATGGGAGAAAATCTGGAGCAATAAGAAGAGTTGTAATCTTGAAATACCGAACATATTTGTATATAGAAAAAAGTAAGAGGAAGTTGGTGGAAGAAGTTGATCCATCTCTCCTTTTAGAATCTGCAGAAGTAACTTTTTGTAAAGCTTCAAGTAAAAGAAAGCACCACGAATATGCATTTTAGTTATGTCTATCACCACGAATGACTTCAAAAATCATCACTCAAAAGTGACCTATGCTCTATCATATCTGTGTGTCATGTGGTCCACATAGTTCAACACCCTACACCACAATATCCACTCTATTATGCCTACAATTTAGTTACTCTTGCCACCTTATGCTTTTCTTTACAAAATAAGTTATTATTTAATCTTATTTATAAATTATAATTTATTTTTATTATTAGTCTACGTGAAATTTTGCATAATTTTTTTAGTTAAAAAGAAATGAATATCTTATTAATTAGATATTATTTATTGTGAAGTTATTTTCACTTAGAACAAGAAGGTAGACCTAAATACCAAAAGGAACAGAGTCCAAGGAGACCTTGGTCAAGTACATAGACGACTACACCAATTCCATCAAATCCTAGTCAATTTACGATACACATGTTTCTTCTATATTCAAGTGCGTGTCAAAGACTAAGAAGGAAGAAAGAAAAGAAGACTTCAAAAAGAAGTTTAAATTGAATACCAACATTGTCCTTAGAATATTATTTAAAAATATTAGTAATATTTTTAACCTTTTCTTAGTATGCTACACATCTTTCGTCAAAAATCAAAGTCGCGTTAAAATTAAACACAGTCGTAACACATGCATCAACAAGAGCAGTGAACAACCAAAACTATCATTTTCAACCATTATTTTTCTCCTTTCCTTTCTTCTTCAGATTCACAGTTACATCTTCCACGAAAAACTCCTTGTCGTTATCCATTTATTTGAAAAAGAAAAATTCGTAACTAAATGAAATGAACACTGTTACTGTTTTTTTGTTGTAAGAATGAAAAAGAAACCATCGTATGCTCAGAATTAAATCATAATAATAAGCATGCAAGGAGTCGAAACAAAAATTCTCGTACAAATTCACGTAAACCTTTTCGTGTATGTAAAACTTTAGAAGACTTTATCCAATATATTACTTAAAGAAAATAAACAAAGAAAAAAAGAGAACATAGTTATGGAGAGGTGGTTGAGACTAACTCAGAGAAAGAAAGAAAATTTAACAACTACAGCAATGAAAGCAAATTACTTTGCTTTCATATCACTACTAACTGGTAAATAATTAATAAACTAAACATCAACAATGCAACTTTGGAAAAGCTGAAACTTCACCGCCGGAGCGGCTACCCCGATGGCGTCATCATCGTCGCCGGCGAGTCTGATATACGCGGGGCAGTTCACGTTAATATGGTACCTTCCGGAGACCCAAGTCCCCACTTTCCACTTCACTCTGCCGTTGACTTTGACGTTGACCAGCACTCCTCCGGAGGTTTTGTCCTGCTGGAGAATCTGGAGCATGAAGGGGGAGACGGGGACGGCGGTGCCGTAGAGGAAGGGGGACCAGACGGCGGTGTCGCGGTGGCCCTGGTAGGTGGGGGGGAGGGCGGTGGCGAGGGAGACTTGCTGGCCGCGGTAGGAGGCGTAGGCGTCGAGTTTGGTGTAGTAGACGCCGATGCGGTGGTTGGGGTTGAAGGCGGAGAGAGTGACCTGCATGGTGAGGGTTAGAGTGTTGGGGGTGGGGGCGGTGGGGGAGGGGATGGCGCCGCTGGAGGAGAGGTTGAATGCGTAGACGGTGGCGTCTTGGAGGATGAAACGGGGTTTGGTTGGGCGGAGGATGATCCAGATGAGGAAGATTACGAGGAGGATGAGGAAGATGAAGCCGAGGACGGCGGCGAATACTCGGCGGAGGAGCTTCTGCCGCTCCTCGTTGTGGTGGCCGCAGTCCTTGGTCATGGTGGCGTTGGTTGGTATAACTAAATGTGAATATGCAGAGAGGTGTGTGTTGGATTCAGCATGTTGAGAATGTTTCATAAAGGGTGGTGCATTATATAGGCACCACAATAATTTAAAGAATATGAAGAATAGTTTTTTATCATAAAGAGATAAATGTAATGAAAAAGAAAAGTGAAAAAGAAAGACATTTTGAAGAAAATGAGATGGCACGGAAAAGAAAAAAGAATTTGAGATTATAGAGAGAATGATCTATTTTCGACAGAGACATGATGACTTTGGTGTTGGGTTCAAACCTTGTAGTATACGGAAAGTTGATCAATTTTTAATTTAGAATTAAGTTGAAGTGATATTGATTATTAGAGAAAAAATAATTTTGATTAAACAAGAAATGGTTAATGTTGTATTAGAATGGTTGTGATGATTAATAAGTAAAAAAGTATAGCATAGAGTTTAGAAATGGCAATTATGACATACCCACCGCCGACCAAACCTTATAAGGTTCTGCCAGGTACTTTGCTTTCCTAAAGGATAACTTACTATTTTTGCAATCAAAAGTGAGAAGCTACATAAAGAGAGTGTTTCTTTTTTTTTTTTTTACTTCTTTTGATTGCTATAATATTTTTTTCACATGAGTAACATTTTTCTTCTCTAAAAAATCATGTTTCTTTTTCTCTATACGATTGTGGTACTTCTCCTAGGATTCTGTTCCACTATGATTTCTTTCATGTTAATTCATTTTGTTAGTGTTCTTTTTTTCTTCTTATAAACATGGATACTAAGGATAAAAAAAATGCCATTATGGATACTTCAAGCCCAAATTATTTTCATTTTTCTGAAAATATAACATCTGATGACAGTTTTAAAATAAAAATTTCACACTACTTTTTATGTCCGGTGTACAATATTTCTATGATGATTATTTTGGTGTCATAGTTGTGGATGATATAGTGTATATATTTTTTGTGATACTGCAAAAGATTTGACATAGTAAGTTAAGTAGATCTTACTATGCCAAATCCACCACGACTTTACCTAACTCTCCAACAATACTAAAAAAGAGATTCTTTTGGAATGTTTGCTAGAATTTCTATCATTCTTCATCTTTGTGTACATCACTAGTAAGTGGCTCTCACTAGCGAATCTACCATGATGAATCAATCGCCTGGTAGCCTTCATATGGTCAACCTTTCACCTCATCCTCGATCTGACCTGCAACTTTATTCTCTGATGACAATGACAACTTGTGACAGCAATCAAAACAATCGTATGAGCAACCCCAACAATAAATAAATTTGTAGTGAATTTGAATATAACATTTTAGGATTCAATAACTTATAACCTCTTCACAAGAATGCAATAACGGATGAAGACAACCACAATGGGAGTTGCGAGAATGCAAGACGCGACAATAGAGTTGGTATAAGAATGCAAGTTGAGAGAAGAAACTTGAATTATGAACTGCTTAAAAGATAACATGAAGAAAAAAAAGTGAAATATTTAAAAGAAAATGTGAGTAAAGATTCAAACATACTATAAGGAGTAAACATATATTATGATAGGTCACTCAATAAACTGACATAATAAATTTGTGCCACCATACTCACTTATTATGACATTATTACTTACAATGTTCAATAAATTTAACTTTTATTACAAAAATGTCACCGATCAATTTATTATAACAAATACATGTACACTCATCATAATAAATTTAACCTTTTATTACAAAATCATCACAAATCAACTTATTATAACAAGTGAACTACACATATCATAATGAATTATCATTAATTTATATTTTTATATTGGTGTCCATTAATGTATATTTTTTAGTCCATAAGGTTGTTTGTGATGATCCCAAACAAAACTAATCTTCTAGTTTATAATGTTTTTATTTTCTTCTTCACATTTTCTTCTTACCCTATAAACAAATTTCTGAGTACATCTTTATTCTTGAGGCATTAAGAAGGTTGTTAAATTTAAGAATAAAGTTTTGTATATATTAAACAAAAACTATCAGTGGATCTTAATAATAAAGTACAATATTTTTTGTAAAAAGTTAATTTTTTATGTTGTAAAAAATTAAAAACATAAGTACAAAATTAATAAAAATGTGAACAAGATTTCTATCATGCTTTTTTTGTGTTAAAGTTTTAAATGTTGACATCAAAACATTCAGTTTTTAAATTTAAAAAATATGTATTTTTTTTCTTTTTATTAAATGATAAATTCTTTAAAAAAATAATAATTCTCATTAGAAGAATTTTTCATATTCCATAAAATTTTTCTTGCGATGAACATTTTCTTTATCATTTTTTTCAAAAACTTTAATTGATACGTAATTTCTTCGTCAATAATTATTTCAAATAAAATTATAAAGTTTATAAATATTTTTTACAAAATAATTTTTCAAAAAGTTAGAAGTAATTTTTTAGAAATTAATTTTCATAACAAAATTTTTATATATTTTTTATGAAAAAAATTTCAAAACAAAAATAAAAAATATAATATATATATATATATATATATATATATATATATTTTTGAGTAAAGATATATATTTTTTCTTGAAACTGTTATTGTCGCCAAGATTTATAAGACTTCGAATGTGAAACAAGTCTCTTACTTAACTAAGTGTTTTCTCGAAGTCTCTGTTTTCTACGTTCGTAAAGTGTTACATATGAAAATTATTCTTTATTGACTTGGAAAATCTCGGACACAAGTCTGAGTGCAATGAATATGTACAAGAAATATATTTTCTGTTTTATTTTTTTCTTGTAATGACAGTTTCTTTTCCTTAAACAATTGATTCTGATTTGAATTTTGATAAACTTATGTCAATTTTTGAAGTAAACATTATTTGAAACAAGAAAGTGAGTTCATGCATAACTAAACTACAAAACTCAAATGCAATCATGTCAATCAAATTGAGTAAAGAATGATAATTATGGATCCCAAAGTAAGCAATACTCATAAAATTTTTCAGTAGTTTATAGTGTATGTGAAAATCCCAACATGATCTTGATATTCATAACAATTTTTTTTTCACTTTAAAATATATATATATATATATATATATATATATATATATATATATATATTACATATTAGGTTTGTTTATAAAATAAGCTAAAAGCATAGCATAAGACTGAAAAGTTTTGAGGACTAGGGTGTAGCTAGAATCTCTAGATTTTAGAAAAAATCAAATGAAATGGGTTGAAGAGAATTTTTATAGTACGTTTTCATGGGAAAAAGGAGAAAAAAAATATATTAAGAAGGTTGTTTGGTAGGGAATAGAAGCAACACATTCCCACACCCCACTAATAATTTTTATAAAGGTATTAGCATCGGATCTAGAGAAGAGTTATAGTGGGGGCATTACTGTCACAAGGATATCTCATGTCAAGGTTCATCTCTTTTTTTTCTTTTTCATTTTTTAATCTTGTCACACTATTCATGAAAAATAAAAGTATTTTTAATTATTTAACATCTTTTATTTTGTTCTGGCCCTCACATTTTTAGAATATTTTTTTATTAAATTTAAGACATTTCTTTATCTATATTAATGATGTATATTGTGATAACACAGTAAATAAATATTTTTACAAATATTTTGTTTAGGTAAAAAACTTAATGTTTAATATAATTTCATTTATTAATTTTCAATATTTTTTATCAGTCAGTATTTATTTGTGAAAAAAGTTAAATTCACATTTTCTTCTGAATCACCAAACGACCTTTATATATGTCTCTTATAATTTCTCGATCATGCCTATGTTAAAATAAAAGAAAAGGCTTACTTTTTATATATTTATATGTGTAAATGTCATTTTACTATTATCTACTCCCTTGTATTCTTATTTTAGTCTTTCTACAAAAATCTTAATTGACTGATATTTTTATATTTTATTGAATTTTTTTTCATACTCTGTCTTTAAATTAATTGTTCTATTTATCTTTGTCAACAGAATTTAATTATAAAAAAATCCAACTACTTTAATAAGATTGTTCCAAAAAAGTAAGGTGTGTATTGTGAAAAAGACCCACTGAACTTCAATGAGTAATTGATGGTAAGTGATATGTTTATTAAATAATAATGATAAAAGTAAAAAACAATATATATATATATATTATATATTAATACATTATTAATGATGTAAAAATTACTATCACTATCAATGTACGAAAAGTTTTCTTTAAATTTAAAGGTTAATTCGCCACCTTAAACTTATTATATAAACATTGAAGTGTAGTTTTATAGTGTAGTTTTATAAAAGACATCCAAAAAGTTTTTACACTATTCTAATATTACTTTTCAATATCTTTTATTTTTTTTTTGGTATAAATACAAAACTTTACTCTTCCTTTTTTAATAGCCATTTTACCTTTAGAGTGAATTGTCAAATGGTTATGTCTTGTGTAAAATATTTTTCCTTATAATATACACTCAATCACTAAAACACTAATTTGGAAGGGCCCTCACTAAATGTAAGTGAAGAGTCTAATCATGTAAGGTCTTTTCCAAAGAAGCATTCATAAGGTTATCTCTTATCCTTATTTCTTTTCGTTTTTGTGATTGTTATAATCTTTGAAATGCAGAAAGAATAATGAAACCACTTTTGTAGAAAAGTGCTTTCATAAAATTACTTTGCAATCAGCGATGTCTCCACTGGTACCACAGTATTATACATATTCACATTCACTGTTATTGAAGATGCTTCTTTTTCTCCTCCTTTTTTTTACTTTAATTATCCAGTTTTGGTTTTCACATCGAAAGAAAAAAAAAATAACAAAAGGGTTAAGACAAGGTGAAATGAATAATGGAAGTTGATTGAAATTAGAAGTCACATTCAATGTCAGGGTTATTTGGAAGGGTAGCCATTGGAGGACATGGAGATAGAGATAGAATGGTGCAACCTTTTCAATGGATGCTAGGAATGTTGTAGCCTTAAAGTGGTGCCTTCTTCCAACACATGATCAATGAAAGTGTGAAACTCAAACTGTTTTGCTTTTTAAGATGGGACTAAATATACGCATAATGATATTTTCACAATTTTTTCTTATAATTTGAAGTGATATTTGGTAAGTAATTTTGAAATAAAAAAAATAAAAAAAATAAAAATAACTTAAAAAATATTACCTTAAATTATAAGAGAAAATTGTCAAAATTTATTTATTTAAAAAATTATTTTCCGTCTAATATTTATTAATCTCTCATATTTAGTCACTAACAAACTTTGATTAGATAGAGGTAGACAGGAAAACGAACCTGTGGGACCTTGACAACCATATAAGATGTTGTCCTTAGATTAGATTTGTGATGTTTTAGTGTTTTTGTGATTATTACTATTATTGTGATATGATGATGAAAGTATTAGAAGGTGGTTGGAGGTGGGTGATGGATAAGTTTGGTCCCAGATTTGAGATTTGCCTTATCTTTCAAGGTACACATGTAGGGCTTTTCAAATTTCTGTACGAAAAAAATCATCTCCTCCTAATGCATACCCACTTTCTCCTCACTCGCTTCATTACTCCTTCTTTTCTTTAACTTAGTTTTTGTCGATCTTCAACCCTTAGAAAAGTATATATCTCAAGTGTGAGATTAAAACACGAGACTAAATATTAACAAATAGTTCGATAATAATTTTATATTAGTAGATAGAACTAAACTTTACAAACAAAAAATCTTTAGATAGTAGATGATACAATAATCTCAACAAACAACAAATCTTGTTAAAATATATTCAAATTCATAATTTTAATATTCATACTAGAGATGAACTTGTTTTATTTTTATTTCTTATCTTCACCAATCAATCACATTCACAATGAAACCTCTGCTTTTCAACACAGTTGCATTGCATAAATTACTCGATGTTTGAAGAAGACTTTGAGAAGTGTAATATACATAACATTTTTGTTTTGTTTCGATTACTCTCTTGATCTTCATTCATCCTATGTGCCACGTCACGAACATATAATATGAGATTTTCATCAGTAGTATGCACCGACTTTCAAATTGTAATTTTTCGTATTAGTTTATGAAATTATCAAAGTAAAACTAATATTAATTTAGCCTGTTATGTTATTTGGTTAAAGGAACAACATCATTGAGGCAGTTTGGTCTCACGAGTTACAAGCATGAGGTCTTTTTAACAAGTGGTCTTCAACTGAGGAATCTTAAGAAGGTGATAAAGTGGGAGTAGAATTTTCATTGAAACTTTGGTTTGAATATCAATTATACGAAAGGAAGATTCTGTTGTATCTCCATTTCTATCTTTGTAGTCCCACCACTTTTTGGCACTTTCGAAGAAAAAATAGTTTACAAAAAGGTTGTTATGCATAGTGAGAGAGAAGGAAGAAGAAAGATGAAACGAGAGAAGGAAGAAGAAAGATGAAACGAGGAAGGTGTTTAGATTTTTATAAATAATAAAAAAAAAGGTTGAGAGATGCAAAAGGCCTATATCAAGATGGGCTACATGAGGCCCACTCTAGTAGGGGCTAGGCCTAGGTACCTAAATCCACATTTAAAAACACAACTCACCAAATTTAGATCCACAGAAGGGCCCACGTTCCTACTTTTATATTTTTGTATTACTATCGGAATTCTTAATTCGTGTGCTACCCAAACCTAAGACAAGTCGAAACGATTTTGTTTTTTCATTTGCTTTTGAAATAATTGTTTTTTCAAAAATGACATTTTTATATAAGTTAAACTGCAGACATGTAAAAGAAATAACTTGGAAGAGTTGCAAACCTCGGTCCTACTTAGGCCCATAATAGCATGACCACTAATCTTTCACTATTATAGTCACCTGGCCTGGCCCAAGTAGGAATGTCCTGTCCTCTCCAAGCCCTTCAAAAATTTTGTATACAAAACCTTCACCCTAGCTTAACATTTCTGTAGAGAAAGAAAGCACTCCCTTTCGTAAATTCTGAATTAAGTAGTTATATAAAAAAGAAAGCTTTAGATTTCAAAATAATCTCTCCGTGATGAAAGAGCCTCAAGAAAAGTGTGTAAGCTGGTATTGTTATAGAAACAATGCCAGATAAAAATGGACCAAAGTTAGTCGGAACAAACAAAATGTAGAAGCAATATCGGAATAAAGTAAATGCAATCGCATGATATTCCTTTATGGATGAAAGATTCTGATTCTCTGCTATAAAATTCAGAGGAAAAGCATATGGCAATGTTACAGAACTTGTATTGAAGAGCAGCGGCACCTTAGGAACAAACCAAAACCTGCGTGCGTATGCATGAACTAAGAGGCCAACCCTGTTTGTACTATTCCAGATTACCTATTAATGTGGACACAAATGCATGTGCAGCAAGCATCCATAACAATTCATAAATAAATGGGTCAAACACATCTCATCTCAACAAAAATGAAGTATGGGGAAGCCAATCACTACCAAAATTGCAAGTTTTCAAAGGCAATCAATAATTGCATCAGGACCAGCCAGACCGTGGCCAAACCTGCTAGCTAACCTTCAAAAATATTTTTGCTAGCTAACCTTCGATATTATTTTTTAAAAATGAAAGAAGAAACCAACTATTGGCTGGTTTAACATTTCACTTCACTTGCATCTTCTAATCCCCACTTCCAAACAAGTAAAACCATAAACAATTTTTTGTTTGTGCCACGTAGATTGTGCACAACGGTACACAGAATATTCAGAGTGTGTGTCTCAGTACATAAAAACTGCTTGGTTTTCAACTAAACTAAATGGACAAATATTGGTAATGACAACGCAATTCTTGAGGAAGTGAATATGACCAAAACAAATACCATCAATTTCTGCTCTTTCAAACAAGACACGTACATCAATTATGAAACTGGCTGCTGTCAAGGCTCCAATGGTTCAAGAGGACAGATTAGGTCTACTCATATACAACAAGAAAGGGAGCAAACTAAATAAATAATATAAGGGCCCAGTTCACGCTATAATGTAGTGTAAGTACTTTTGTGACAGAAGAGCAAATATAGTTTGTGACAGGTTAGTTAGATTACATAAACAAATTGTATTTGTATGTATTTTAGTTTGTTTCAGTATAGTTTGATATGTACCAACCGGAGATTGATGTCCATTTTTTACTCTATCAGTCCACAGATCCAATTACAACTAAACAAGACACAATTGACAGTCATCCCCATTAGATTAGATAAATGTCAATGCCAACAGTTTAATCAATCAACTCTATAGTACTAAATTAACCCAACACAGATCCAAAAACAAAAAACTCCATTTTTAACCCCCTCCCCCCTCCCCAATTGACACCAGCCTGTACCAGTTGCAACCCGGATCCAACAAAGTGAAATGACAACCCCAGTCCTCCATGCATTGCCAATTCAAGCAGTTTCTAGACTTTAAGTATATGACGAGCTAGCTTGTAACTTGGAACTAGTGTCGTCATGATTAATGTTTTCTAGGATTTTTTTAATGAATATGATCTTTTCTCTGTGATAGTTTATCAATAAATTTCTTAAATTTGCCTCATTTAGAGTCATAAATTTCTTAAATAAACAAGTACTCAATGAAGAAAAGGTCTTAGGTATGGACTTTGGATACTCAGAAACACTTGTAAACCCCTAACACAACATAGTTTATCCAAGATATAAAAGGTGGAAATGCCATGGTGTTAGATTAATTATTATTTGATCACAAATATACTAGGTGTGAAAATATAACAAAAAGATTAAAAACACACACAAAGTTTTGTTTCTTTCAGAATATATTAGCATGGCGAATTGCGGTAGTCATCATAATATCATCAACAACCATCTATGAAACAATATAAAGAAACAGCCAAACCAGAACTAGAAAAGACATGTTTCTATTGCTAGTCATACACCAGTGACCACATAGACAAGCTGTTAAGCATTCTGTAGACTCCACAACTCAAAATGCCCAATATAGCACCTATTCGGAGAAAATACTGGATGATGCACGCGTTTTGAATTGAACAACATTAACCAAGTTTGAATGCTCGAAGATGAATAAAACTCTAAAGCTTTTGTGTTGTCAGTTTGAATTGAAGAGCCTATGTCATCGAGTTAGATATTTCAAACACCATCAAAGTGAAACATCTTAAAAACAATGCTTCAGTAAGACAACCGACTGACACACACGTAATTTACTTGGAATCAGTATCTTCACAAGACTAGAGTTGAGTAAGGGTTTGAAAATGAATGATTGAGTAAGAAGCCAATGAATGCCTTTGTCACAATCTGAATCAACTCATCAACAGAAAAATGCGACAAAAGCATCCGGTAGTAGTTAGTTCTATATTTGTCCTGTGTATAAAAAAACCACCATTCGTTTCTATTAATTTTTTTTTAAATAAAAACAATAAACATTTACCTTGTTTACCCCCGATCAAAGACCAAAGCTTCGGAGATGTTTTTAAAAATCAACATTATTAATTAATTTGAAACATCTTTTCTTTTCCTAGACAATATCATTCATGCTACACATATATATTCAGTAGAACAAAGATCAGTGAAACAGTAAGTCAGTGATATCCAAAATAAATAATATTACTATCTGCCCTATTTGATGCCTCCAATAATCATAAAGTTGCAAACTTCCAGCATCAATGAACTTCAAATCTCCACTGAATTGAAGTCAGGTGTTCTAGAAGGCTAGGCAAATAACACAAGGTGTGATGCGATGTGATGATAACTATCTACAGTCATATTCATACACTACCAACAAAAAATTCCATTCAAAACCTAAACCATATCGCATAAACATAAACCATTAAAACTATCAATTACCCGGACACAATCAGAAAACGAATCTCCAATCGAACCTAGGGTTTTTACAAAACATCACCCTGCACAAAGAATTCACGTCCAAACCTGACATTCCCGGTCTCCGCCGACCAATTCGCCGGAACTGGAATTCGAGGAAACACTGACGGGAACTTTCCGGCAGAGAACCTTGAGGACGCGCGTCCGGAACCTCCAGGAGCCGGAGCGGAAGGAGGTGGAGGCGACAACCTGGACGTCAAAGAGGACGGACTTGTCGGCTCGTTCGGCGTTGAGACCGTTGATGAGGGAGGGCTGGAGGTAGGTGCCGGCAGCGACGAGGGTGGCATTGAGAGTGGTCTCAGACTTGGTGTCCTGTTTGAAGGGAGCGAGCTGGGAGTCGGCGACGTCGACAGTGCGGTAGAAGACGAAGGAGCGGAGGGCGTTGTACGTGATGGTCATCTTCTTGTTGCCGTTGCGAACGAGGAAGGAGAGGTGCCACGTGGCGGAAAGGGATTGGGAAGTGGTGGAGAGGTTGGTGAGGGAGACGGTGTGGAGGGTGAAGTTCGGGAGGGAGGGGCGGAGGACCAGCCAAGTGACGATGAGGATCACGCCGAAGATGACGGCCAGGCAAATCATGGTGGCGAAGAAGGCGCGGAAGAAGGAGCGGGAGGCGTAGGAGCGTTGAGGAGGGTAATTGGGGTTGTAGTATTGGGGCTGAGGGTAGGGCGGGGGAGCGGCGGCATATGGATATGCGGTGGCGGGCGGCGGAGGTTGAGCGCCGTTGGGGTGGCGGAAGGGCGGAGCTGGGTAGCCGGTGGCGGGGCGAGAAGGATCTTGCATAACGGAACGGAAGAGCAAGTAACGTAAAGCGGTGTGTGTGTGGAGTGTGTGGAGTGTGTGAGAGAGGAAAGGTTGATGTTTGGATACGTTGTTGGGATTTGTGCGTGTCGCTTTTACTACTCTTCAATTTTGGCTTTTTATAAAGAATATTAATACCTTTCCTTTTTCTCTCTGTTGGAGAGATTCTCTCAAATTCGTTCATTCTAATATCGTTTTCAAACCATACTTAAGGATTAAAAAGATTTTCATTATGATAAATAATTTATCTTTTTTTGAAAGATAAGATTCCCTTTCCTCCATCCTCTAAAAGTATGTTAATATTATTTTATCTTTTTTTATGATAAATAATTTATCTTCTTTTATTATTCATACCTAATTTGAGTCTATGATTTTGACTTTAAGCTAAATTAATAGATTGAGGTGAAAGAGAAATGCGTCTAAGAACGTGGTCAACGTGGGCACAAGACAAGGGACGCAACCATGTTTCATAAGACACCAATTGACGTTCAAACGTTTGTCACTTAGATATTGTTGTTTGGATTTGTTGTGCTGAGTTGGATATGGGACACAGAAAGTGAGGTGCCGCTGTTTAACTCATTTTAAACCAAGAAGGTGAAGAACATTGGAGATATGAAAAAAAAAATAGTGGTAATTTTGATGGAAACAAGTTAGTGATTTAGATTAAGGTTTGACTAGGTTCCATGAAGCATCTTGAAAACGAAGCATGAGGGTTACTTGCTCGTAAAGAGAGACCTACATTAACTCATCATCATCGTAAAAAGCAATGCTCGTTTATTAAAGAATTATATATTTTTTAAGGTAGTTTAAGGAGTGATATTTTTATGTAACACTTTCTATAATGTTGTTTTCCATTGTATTTTTTATTGGTAAAAATAATAATAAAACTATATTTTCTTTTTTTAATGACGGTGTTGTTGTTGTTGTTGGTGCGGATTTATCGGTGCCAGCTTTTAAAGAACTTTGGTTTTATTGTTTTCTGTTTTTTAATTGAAAGTTATCGCCTCGTTTTTATTTGTTTTCTATCCTTATTTTCCAGATTTATTGTTTTTTATACAAACTTTTGAAAACAAACCATAGTTTTGTAATTAGAGATAAAACAAAAACAATATTTTTCCTCAAACTAAACAGAAGCTAAGATTGCATTACTAACATGATTTTCATTAACTTATTAACAACTTCTGGTTTATCAAAGTACGTTTCTCTAATTCAAACAAAATATTCTTAAATGACGTGAATTAGTTGAAAAGGTATTATAAATAGGGCTAGGAAGTAGTATTTTTTTTTTTCTTTCTTGATAAAATGAGTATTTGTTACAGGTTATACAGAGGAATGATCAAGAAAAATATAGTATATTTTACCTGACGCTTTCATTTACTCAAAATAAGTATAAAACGAATTTTATGCATTTAAACTAATAATATGTTGCATTAGCTAAATTTCTCTATTGGCTTCTTATTACATCATAATTGGAGAAGTGCACCACATACGTAGAACACTGAAAGAGCACATCAATTGTCAATATGGCCTGGCAAGAGCATGTCCACACAATTGATCGTAAGTTGATGTTATTCATTCGTATGGTAACTATTTACAATAGCATAAAAAGAATTACAAAATAAGTGAAAGAAGAGATAAAGCCTGTTTGTTCTCTCAATTCAAGTGGCACTTGAAAAGCTATAAAGTGGAAAAGTAATTGAAAATATCAAACACAAGCAAACTTACCATGGATTAAAACACCCCATTAACTGCGTCCTCCACTTTCGTCAAGCATCAATCCTTTTAAACTCTTGGCTAACCAAATAGCTGTCTCCCTTGGGGAAACTTTATCTTTTCCAAAAGGCTTCAGAACAACTGCAAGTTCCTCCAATCTATTTTGCTGCAGCAAATCTGCAGATAATTCTAACAGTCCTTCAAGGGCCTCAGCTCTCTGCCTGGAAGATTTAACATCCAAAACTTCCTTTGCTGGTGGTTCTTCTTCAGCTGCAGGAGTGTATCCGATATACTTAGGGGAATCAGATTTTGCAACAAGAGAATCAGGATTTTCCACATCTTGTTCCCTGACACCAGGATTGTCAGAAAGACTTGATTTCATGCTCAACGAGTCGGTGAAACTTGAAGATTTTAAGTTGGGAGGATTGTTCAAGTTTCTAATTTCCATATTTTCAGAAATATTTGCCTTCAAACCAATAGCTTCTGAGCAATTAGAAGATTTTAGGGTCAAAGGAGTGCTCACGTTTCTCATTTCTATATCATCCCTTACAATGTTGATAAACTTACCAACATCTACATTTTGAACTCCCATCTCCACGGATTCCTTTACTGGCTGCTCACTCCCCACACGATAACTGCTATGGCGTATGACATGAATGACATCATCAAAAGCTGGAGGAAAATGGCCAACAGCTGGCCTTTCTGATGCCGAAACTGTTCCTTTCTCCTCTTGCAAAACTTTCTGGCTTGAAATTTTAGTAGAGATGATCAAAGGAGAAGTTTCTTCCGCTGATGACAGTCTTCCCCTCACCATAAATTTGTCATCACTGGAGAAGCACATAAGTTTAGGCTGGCTAACTTTATCATGTCTATTATTTGGTTTGCTTGTTGGACCAAATTCTTCACAAGCAAATTTTTCTCCAGAAATGGGGAGTGACTGTTGAGGAGATTTGGTTGAAGACATCTCCTTAGAAATATCTTCAACATCTTCTATTTCTTCTGTGATTTCAGCAGAGGATTCTACAGATGTATTTTCACACATGGAGCCAGCAGATGTGATCCTCTGATTTATGGGAGAACTATCATCAGAAGCAAACATTACCTTAGCATCTTGAACCGAATGATCTGGAGATAAACTGGGACCTACTTTCTCGTCACTAGTCATTATCTTCTGAACGTGTGATGTAATGTCAGGGGTTTCTTCAGACAATTGTTCAGACATCTCAAAATGCGAATAAGAGGCAGGTGAACCGCTATCTCCTCGTGATTCCACATTTTCAGCGTGGTTTAAACTCTCCTCAACAAGAAGTGTTGTTTCACTTAAGTCAATAAAAGTGGTTGCGAAATCAGAAAGTTCGAATCCTTGAATAGAGAAAGAAGATGAGACAGAATTACTGCTGTCTGTTTGCATTCCTTTGGAACTGCTTTCAAAAGCCTTTAAAGGCTCTCGAGTAATCTCTCTAGAAACAAGTGGTAGATGACTGTTGGTCAACTGGTTATGGCTTACCTTAGGCTCCCGAACCATTTTGTTTGGACTTGACTTTCCACTATTGTTTGCTGCATTGGGAACATCAAACCCAGTCTGCCTCACATGTACTGGAAAAGAAGGTGGTTTAAGTAAGCTTGGAGGAGTCTTTTCCCTTGGCTTAGCAGCAAATTCACGACCTTCTACTTGTTTGGAAGGACCCAGTGGTGGAATCACAGTATGTCGAGGTTTAGTTTTTGGTGTGGATTCAATCATTGGTAACTGCCAGCATTCATCAGTGTACCAGAAATAAATTTCAATGCTACGAAGAAATCTTTAAAAGTAACTAATATTACACTAAAGCATTTATAACAGTAATGTACCTGATGCTTTGATGTATGTGATCCTTGCAATCTTTTAGCAGGAGCAGGAGTTGCTTTTGAAGATGCATTAGTTGGCACCTCCAAATTCGGCTTCAAATCACAAGCACCAAAATTAGGTTTGGGCAATTTGGACAATGTCTCTGTATTTAATTTATGCGTCAACACACCACCACCCTTTATGCTATTGCCTCTTATCGGAGAACTTGTCTCTCTAAGTTTTCTATTTCTTAATGTTGTCACCACATTCTTAATTGCTATTGGTTGCTTAGATACAACATTAGAATGGTGTTCATTATTAAACTGCTTTGTCACCTCTTGATCAATAGTTTTGTCGTTGACTTTTATAGAGCCATTTCCTTCTTCATCAGGCAGGAGTTGCTCAGAGCCATCATCCTCAATTGAGGTCATGTCTAGTTCAGTGCTTTTGCTATCACACTTCTGCACTGCATTTGCAGTGTTTTTCATAATTGACATCAAACTATCTTTCTCTGTACTTGAACTACTACTATTTTGACCGTCTGGCTTATTTTTTCGATGATGATGAACAGCAGAAATTGGCTTTTCAGGAGAACTGGCTGTTGGAGAGAAAGATGAACGATATTGATCAACATAAGGCAATAAATAAGGATGCTTCAAGACTTCAGATGCCTGTGAAATTATATATTGAAATTGCTCAAGATTAGCAACAGTAGGAAACCAGTGTAACACAGGAAATAAGATCACTTCTCAAATAGAGGCTTACTGTTGGACGATGCTCAGGATTTTTCCTCAGCATGCCCTTTATCAGTGTTTTCCTGTATATATGAACCAAAGTTTAAGATTTCCGGGGAACATACATGAGAAGCAAGAATAGAAATATATATATGCGTGGATACATATGTATATGCAAGTATATCATCCTCTAAACCTAGACAGATTTGAGCTTCTCTTATTGCCAAACAGAAGCCTTCATAGCATTTCTATATGAATGGCAGCAAAAGCAAAAGACAACTTATTTAGCCTGAGTAGTCACTCGCTAGCCTCAACAAAGAAGATGATGCTTACAAAGATGGGGAATAGCAGGGAGGCAGAGGGCCAATAGAGGAACGGTTTATCTTGCTTATCAAACCTGCCATGTCCTGAAACAATATTTACCATGTTTATCAAGGAAAAGAAAAAACACGACGACAAATTGCATTCTCACATATACACATAAACATATGAGACAAAATAAGGTCTACAGCAAGCTTAAATTTAGAAATTCGAACACCACTGATATCACAATATCACAATAGTGACAACCTTAAAATAATAGGTCATGATGAGGATTCTGGAAGGGATGGTTCTTTGGTCATGACAAGGCTTTTATACTTTTTATCCCTTCTAGACCACTTACAATTAGGGGTGGGCAAAAAATCTTCTAGGCCCAAATTTTTGTTTTACTGATCCAGTAGATTATAATCAATTCAATTAGATCATATTTTAGTTCCACTCCAATTTATTAGTTACTCAACCCAGATGCTGTTTTTTTTCCATGTGGATCTTAGAAATTGGAAAACTCAATAACATTTCTCGCTAAGCTTGCTTTGAACGAGGAGACTGTTCAGGAAATATGATTCACTGAATCACATTTTGCTTTCTTTTTCATACTTCAATCCCAAAAATCCAATCTCATAAACCACAGTTCATGAAGAGGGAAATCCAATAATCTTCTTTCTCCCATCTTCATTTGCAAAATTTCTTCAATTAATTTGGTAATAATTATTATTTTCATTTACTGTTCATTCTAGTTCAATTTCTACAATTCTCATTTTTTTTTTGCATTCACAAATTTCAAGTTGCTTGCAACAAAGCTTCTGATATGTTTGTAAACATTATGGCATGCATTCCTAATAAACTTAATTTTTATACTCCCTTTCAAGTAAAATTGCTCCATTGAGCTCTTCTTCTGTCAACCTCAAGTGCCTAGAGCATTAAAGCAAAAGCATTACACTCATGGAAATGGAATTATATCTTCAATGGTAAGTCCAATTATTTAGATATGTGCATATTTTTTCTTTCATTTGGATGGACAAATGAAAAATACACACTCCATATTTTGAGATGCATGTTATTATTACATATTCTACCGGGAAATTTTCTGGAGAATTTCTCAATGATTGAATAATTTCTATATAATTTTATGGATAAAAAGCCACATCATGGTAGAAAAGCATGCTATAACCTTGGAAACTTCATTTATTTTTCCCACATGGATTCCTTTGGTTTCTATATTTACGGCCATTGGATTATGGTGGAATGATTACGAATACCCAATGGACTTCCTATGTGTCTTCACATTACAAGAGACAATCTTTTGGTATGTAACTCAACCATATGAGATATTTTGTTCAGATCAAATTTGAGGATAACATATTAAAAGAATGAACAAATGATTGTAGCATATCTATAATTACTTCAAAATAAGTAAAATATTATATATATATATATATATATATATATATATATATATATATATATATATATATATACTTAGGAACTCTCGATCAAAAATTTTGTCATCCTAGACCATTATGCAAATCAATACATTATCCTTTCTGTTCAACAAAAATGCAACTTTACTTTCTTTGTTTGATAAACAAATGTTATTACATTGATGTATTACTCCATGACTGTGCATTAGCTGAGACATCAACCTATAATTATTATAAAGTAAAAAAAGAAATCAATGGGAAACTTACAAAAGCTTTAAAAGCTGGGCGATGAGCAGCCATCTCATATATACAACACCCTGAACAACGAAAATGTTTTTTAGCTGTAGCAAAGCGAATATCAGATATTCACAGCATAAAACATATACCTAGTGACCAAATATCAGATTTGAATCCATAAGGAATATCCGCAAGTAGTTCAGGACACATATAGTTGGGAGTTCCTACCACCTGCACACAAATATTTACAAAAATTAACTTCCTCAACCAGTAACTTCACATTTATAAAACAAATGCAAAACTAATCATATAGTACCAATGTCATATTATAAACCTATAGTAATTGAAAAATATTAAAACATGGACTGCATCTTTCAAAGATGTGAAAGCCGATAAATGCAAGCTCATTACAACATAGTTTTCCAGCAGAAACAGATTGTAGTAGAAAATTCGATCTAATCAATTCTGAAGCAAGGAAATTAATATACAATCCACTCAAACAGCGCTCAATTAGTCTCCACATTTTTTATTTTCTGAAATATTAGTATTAAAAATGAAAATGCCATCTTAGCCTATTTTATAGTATTTTTCATCACAACTGGCACCTTCTTGGTTATCTTATTGAACTAATATTAACTCACTTTCAATATATATCACATCACTTATGCATAGGTTTAAGTGTCACTGTGGTCAACAAAGAAATATTTATTGTAATTAGAGTTAGAAAGAAAAAAATAAAATATCTCATAAGCTGAATAAAGTTATTTAACAAGGTTTCTTTCACCTAAAACTAATAGGCCTGCAAGTCTATTTTATCATGTTCAACATCATTATTTGCCTTGGTTATAGTAGATGTTTTATATGAAAAAAATAAAATCCTTTTATGTGAAAGAAATAATTAAGCAAAATTATTTCTAGCAATCATGGCATAAGTGTTTTGGTAAGGGTTTACATATAATATCATAGTAATAACAAGAATGGGAAGTATGGTGTGATGTGAAGGAAAATCAACCAAACAACCAGGGAAGTTTTAATTGAACATATTAGTGAAAGTCGCTGTCAGAAACGCTAACAAGAATAGTAACAAAGTGAAGCTTTCTGTTCTTACGGAAAGATACTCTAGGATACTAAGTTTGATAAGCTGATGCTACGAAAATTGGATGATATATGTAAACACGAATGGGTATTCTTGGAGAGTAAGTATAACTAAATATGGCCAACTGAGGGAAAAAGCAAGGGGAGTGATTTAAGGAGGAAAAACACCAGGCTCTAACTTGGTTTTAGTGCTGCTCAGCTTATGATGTTAACATGGTTCAACGATGCTGTAACTTGACAGAATAATATCTAGCATGAATCTTTACATCATTCAAACAAAAAATTGGATTTAAAGAAGAAAAAAAAAGTAGAAAGTTCCCATTTCTCACATACCGAAGAAGCCAAATCATCCGCTTTTAGTGTCTTAGCAAGCCCAAAATCCCCTATATAATTGTCAGGAGATTACAGACAAAATTCAGGATGAAAACATCATGATCTATCCCTAAATAAGTAGATGAACTCACCAAGGCGAACATCTTGATCCTTGGTAAGAAAGATATTGGAACACTACAAGCAGAGTTGAAAAAAGTAATTTAATTCATTTTCAAATTGAACAGAGAAAAGAAGCAGCTACCATATAAATATGTCTCTTAAGTAATACCTTTAGGTCGCGATGTAAAACAAAATTTGAATGCAGGTATTCCACTGCCAAAAGTAATTGAGTAAACCACTTGCAGAGTTTCTAGGCAATGCCAAAGACATCCAACGTCAGCAACTAAAATTAACGAAAATATGTGAATTACGAAAACCGAATATATTTGTGGCAAAATACCTCCTCAGGAAAGTAAATCCCATTTGACTTTTTCATCAATGCAGCCCTGTTAAACACAACAAAATAGTAAGTAATCAGGCATACATTACTAGAACTTCACACGACACTAGTGGGAGTTCACACTTCAAAGATATTACTCACATGTCTCCACCTTCACAATAACCAGTAACAATGCAAACATAGCAACCCTGCAACACAACCAAAATATCCTTAGCCGGAAAATAAAAGTCATAATATAACAATTGAAACGGTGTGATGTGTCTCACCTTCTCAACCCAAGCCTCTTTGAATTCCACAATGTAAGGGTGCTGAATTCGAGCAATAAGCGCCATCTTCAATTCGCAAAAACAGTCAACAAAGGTCAAATCTCAGAGTACTTCGCAAATCAACAAACAGGTAACCAAAATCCTACCTCCTGATGAGCAGATCTTCTGCATCGTTCAGTCTGCCGCGCGAGCCTGATTTTCTTCAACACGTACCTGCAATCCATGGACCAAACGAAGCCTCAGTTCTCAAAATTCAAACGAACACAATCCAGTCACACATTCAGTCAAACGCAAAAATCAAGACGAAAAAACAGCGCGCACTTCTTCTTCTCCGCTTTGTGGTTCACCAGAATCGCGGCGCCAAACGCTCCGCGACCGATCTGCTCCATGATCTCGTAGTGATCCATCCTCGACTCCATCGCGCTCCCGATCCAATTGCGATAAACCGGTTACGCTCAGAACGAAATCCACCCTCCGAACTCTGGCGACGGCGCCTAAACCGTTTCTACATTGCTTCCGCAACGGAACCACGTGCGACGCTATCCTTCTCCGCTTATGACCATCCCTAACGTGTCTCCGCAATCAATGCAATAGTGCTTCCCCCACACTCACTTCTCTCTCACACTCTCACAACGCTGTAATGATAACAATAATGCGAATTACACAGCGCAATTATCTTGCGCAGAAACTGCAATGATGAGGTTACTTTTTTCTTGTGCCGAAAATGAAAACGAAGAACAGGAAGAATAAGAAGAAAGAAAAACTACACACACACACTCTCTCTCTCTAAGATGACGCGTCTAGAGAGAGAAAGAAAGAGCACACATACGCCGACAGTCACAGCTGGTCTACCACACCAACTTCTCCCCCTTGATTTTTGCTCTTTACTTGTATATAATAATGTAGTATATGCGTATTTATTGAGAGGATGAAGTGATGGATTATTTTTCTTAATTTTTTGAAATCAGGCTAAAAACCCACAATTACGTAAAGAATTAGATTAATTTCACTCTTAGGTTTCGTTAACTTCAAAAATCAGTATCCATTACAGTGGAGTGTGTCGCCATCGTGGGGGAAGAACTAGTTATCCGTTGCTAATTAACAAAACAGAAGACGCCAATTATGTGTAGAAAGTAGAACTCACAGTAGCAGTCAGAATCTAGAATTGCAGGGTTGCAATAGTACCCCAAAGGAAATTTTTAGTTCGCTTAAAGGACAAAAAAAATACCCTTACTTTTAATATGATTTTGGAGTAATTTTTATTAACATCAATAAAGTTATTTCAGATAATACTTTTTTACTAGATAAGAGCATAAGTTATTTTTCAGTATCAGTGAATTATTTACTGTATTTTAAAAGAAATTAATTGATGATTATGAAAGAAATTATAGTAAGTGTCGAAGTATACATCAAAACGAAACTTAAGTATTCTAATAAATAAATTAATTAATATATATATATATATATATATATATATATATTTAAATACCAAGTCCAATAAGATAATTCTATAGTTAATACCAACTCGAAATATTGTCCTCTTCAAAATTTAGTGTTCTATCTTATTCATGAAAAATGTATCAGATAAGGGAAAGAAAAAAAAGTTTTAAATATTAACTCCTAAATAATAAGAAATTATTATATAAACATCTCTATGACGTGAACCAATAGAAATAATATTTGTAATATTTTTTGTAAGTAGGAATGAACCTTTGTTATGACTTGGAGCTACGGGTCTTCCAACATTTTGTCATATTTATTTTGTTTATATATTTTAAAATTATATTTATATATTATTTATACAAATTTTAGATTTTTTTTTTTTAAATTAGTTGTATTTATCTGGATTTTTTCCTTTTTTTATTTATTTAGTTTCTCTCTCTTCCCTCTCCTTTGTAGTTTCTTTTTCTTTAAATTCTTTTTTTTTTCTTTCTTTTCGTTTCTCTTATGGTGTTAAAGTAGGATTGACTTGTCAGTCTGGTCCCCAGTGTAAGGCCCGCTTGATTCTGTCTCTTTTATTTTAAGGGTTGCCCCAATCTTATAGGCCTAAAGGCTGGCCCAAAGAGGAAGGAAGGGTCAGACTTAACCTACCAACCCTAACCTTGTGTTCATTTTTGGTAACACAGAACTTTCACAATCCTTAGAGCGGTTGTTGTTTTTCCTATGTTAGGGTTTACTCCTAACCTTGAACCAGTGAGCTCAATTACGTTTCCTAGCCTCATGTAAGTGCTCTACACCTCAAGTCTTGTTTTCCTTCCGCTTTTATGTTTGTACTTCCAGTAGGGGTTCGTCGTAGGCTTATGTATATTCTTCCGCATCTGTCCCGCAGCTCAGTAATCTGCCTTTGGAGTTTCGCGTTCCGCTGTTGGAGACGCACCCCGCTTTTATCCCTTTTCCAGGTACACGAAGTTAGGGTTTCGAGTTATATTGTTTGTGGACTGTTCTTGAGATTGTTTGTTGTTTGTATGGATAAATCACTGTTTTGATGTGTGGAGTTCTTTGCATGATTTGTTGGTTTGGAAAAACACATTTGTTGCAGGCGAATCAGAGCGAGAACTGTTAATCTCGCCCAGGCGAGTCGGGCTCACCTAAGCGAGTCTGACGAAGGCTCGCCCAGACCTTTTGCGCGAGTTGTCACCTAGGCGGGTGGACCTGATTTTTTAGCGAGGGTCTATCTCGCTCAGGCGAGGTGAGCTCGCCTAAGCGAGCTGGCGTATTTGTTTATGTCCGTGTTATCGAACTCTCGCCTAGGCGAAGGAGAATTCGCCTGAGCGAGACCCATTGGCCTGAGCGACGAGTTTGGGCGAGGGTATGCGCTGGTTGAGTGGTTACTCCTTTTCTCTTTTGTGTTTGGTATGAAATTGATGGAATTATTATATAATGGCATGTAGGATATAATATGAATGTGTGAGAGGGTGTATGAATTTATGAATGACAAACTTGAATAAATCCTTGGCATGAAATGAGCATGATATGGTTGGTATTAAAGAGACATGATAACGAGATGAGTTGGGAATCCTTATGCATGGATGGTTTATGATGAGTGGAAATGAGTTGGGCCTGGAACATGAAAGGCGTTGGTTTTAAAGGTTGGGATGACGAACGTATACATGCATGATGAATGTTATTTGGCTGTGTGATTATGTTTGGTCGGTGTCAGTGCATAATTCCTTGGAGTCTCTAGGTGAGACTTTCAGGGCCGCGCTTCAGTGGTCGGGACGTAATTCCATGGGCCCTGTTAGTGGGTGTCCCTGGTGGTGCCCCATCTGTATAACTAGGTAAGGATTCAAGGTAAGGTTGCATCCTGACACTCTAAGGAGTCAGTTAGTCTCATCTAGAGCGGACTGACTCTTGTGGTGAGAGTAGCAGGAGGCCTGAGCAGCTCGGGGGGTGACACTTATAACACATAGCTCGGGGGTGAGCAGAGGTATCCACCACAAGTGCGAGCATCCGCTGAATTCGACCAGGTTATACGAATCCGGATGAGTCGAGCCGAGTCGTAGTGTATTGATTGGAAAGTCATAACATGCTTGGTTGTTGTATGGATATTGGATGGTGAAAGTAATATTTGACTGTATGATGAAAATGTTGTTGGCTCTAGCTTACCCCGTTTGTTGTATGGTTGTCTTGTATGTGGCTCTTCTTTCTTGCGATGATCATCAATTTAATTGATGGGAGCAGATGGGCGAGGTTCCCGCGGTCAGCAAGGAAATGGCGATTCCGCTGCTTAGCCATTTGGGCTGGACTTTATGTTTATTTTTTTCTTCATGGGTTTTATTTAGGGCTATGGCCCATGTATTGCTCTATGCTTTACTATTCTACTCTCATTTTGTTAGACTTTTATCTGGTTTCCGTTGGCATCGTGGTGTGCCCAGTTTGTAGGGGTTGTGTTAAGGACCCGAGGACTACTCTACATTACTATTTTGTGTGACGTTTCTTTTAATTTCGCTTAATAATTAAATGGGAAGTTACACTCAGCCCAATAAAAAAAGAGCGGGTTGGGTTGAAATTTTCAACCTATCAATTTGTTTTGGTTTGATCTGCCTATTGTCTCGTACCTTCATCTTTTTTCTACCTTTTCTTTCTATCTCAATTTTATCCTTAATCTCTCGTCCTTTCAAAATTAAATTACACCATGGTGAAATTGAAGAGTTAACAAACATTTTGAATTGATCAATTTCTTCTTTTTAGTGAATTCAGTGAATTCATTTTTTTACTCATTTTTTAAAAGTAATCTCTTTTTCTCTTGCATGTGATAAAATTTTCTATTATGTACCAATGAATGGTGATAAATTTATAGTTTTATAAATAAGTGAGAGGTCACACATTTATATTAGAAAAATTATGATAAATAATTAAATAATTGATTCATTTTCTACTATGAAATTTTTTCTAAAAAAACGAGTTGAGAGAGAGAAACATGAGCATCGAAAATGAGCATACAAAAATGAGAGAGAGAAACATGAGCAAACGAGAGAAATCTTCATACGACAGAGAGATCAACCTGAGATATGAGAAAAAAGGAGAAGCCACGATAATATGCACTGACCAATGAAAATAAATTTTTAAAAATTCAATTTTCTGATAGTGTATTTGTTTAAAATCCGCATATAAAGTCTATATGAAAGGTATGTCCCCTTTTAAATATGGATTTTACATATGAAAAAGTGGTAGCTATTAGTTTGTTGTTACATAAAAAAAAGATTTGTATAATACAATTTTACATACGAATATAAATCCATATATTAAATTTGTATGTAAAACTTAATTTACCTTTCTAAGTTTTTTTGTAGTATGAAGGCTGAATTTTTAATAAGTGAAATGATGTTTTATATTGAAAGAGATATTACAAAAAATTTTAATTTTGGTTTAATTATTGAAAATTTTTAGTCATTAAAAAACATAGAGTCTCACTTTGATTAAATGTAACTTTTGATTTATATATATATATATATATATATATATATGTAAAATTTTAGCATAAAATTTAAGTTGGCACCCCTTAATTTTCTTTTTAAAGTTCCATCACTGCCTATAATATACAAATTAACAAATTTATCATATATGTTATGAATTAATGGTCGTCCATTGATTTATACAATTACTCATATGATTGATAATCATATTATTCATTACTCTTTATGATGTAATATTTTGTATTTACTAT